>OKVL01000007.1_pt1 | contig 286959 bp, 252 predicted proteins | sample 1606791 | NCBI WGS metagenome assembly OKVL01 (sample SAMN03281006, study PRJEB24777) | human gut metagenome | isolation source: fecal sample PR165 from 1 month old male Malay infant, vaginally delivered...
CATCTAAGCGTGAAACCAGCCTTGAGATGAGGTTTCTCATAGCATAAGCTAGTAAGATCCCATGTAGACGACATGGTAGATAGGCCAGGTGTGGAAGAGCCGTGAGGTTTGGAGCTGACTGGTACTAATCGATCGAGGGCTTTACTTAAACAAAACATTAAGCAGAATGTGCAACAAATATATATACTTCTATGTGGTTTTCAGAGTACAAACTCTGACAGATTCAGTGGCGATGGCTATGAGGATCCACCTGTTCCCATCTCGAACACAGTAGTTAAGCTCATAAACGCCGAAAGTACTTGGCTGGAGACGGCCTGGGAGGATAGGAAGCCGCTGATTGACTAAAAGAAAAAGGTCTACCTAAAGGTAGGCCTTTTCTTTTTGCTAGTCTTCGACTAGCTAACTCTGCAAGAGCCGTCTCCAGCCAAGGTTGTACAAGTAGAAACTATCTATATAAATCAATAAGACGGCGTGGGAAGGGTAGGGTGTGAGGCCACAGAGGAGTGAAACGACGTATGGGGCCCACACATCACCTTCTTCCGAACGTAAGATTTACCGAACTGCGAAGCAGTGAAGGAAAATCCACAGTGAGGATTGATAGGAAGCTGCTGATTAAGCTAAAGGCACACTTGAGGGTGTGTCTTTTTTTGTATGGATTTTTATTCTTTTAAGGGAACTAATGAGCAAAGCAGTAGACGTTGAAGGAGTTACTTATATAATTAGTATTAATTATCGTGCTTTGAAGCACATATTTTTCTCATGGATATGGTATACTTAGGCTTATATCATATTTATAGGAGGTCATATGGCTAAGAAAATTGCGGTCCTCGTTAATGAGGAGACAATGCAGCGCTGTTCTTGTGGCGGTTGTTTGAAAGCATTTATGAATAAAGCGGATTCTTTTGAGCGTTATGCTGATGAGGATATTGAGTTGGTGGGGTTCACACATAGCGGTGGGGATCTTGCTAAGAAAATCGAGTCTTTTAAGAAAAAAGGTGTTACTACGGTACATCTTTCTACATGTACGCGTGGTAAGAATGAAAATTATGAAAGCATCGCAGAGCAGTGTGCTGAGGCGGGCTTTGATGTAGTAGGCTATACACATGGTGGTGCTGTTTCTAAAGATGGTAAAGAAGCGATAGTACTTTCAGCTAAACCAGTAACGACAGATCAATAGTCAGCAATGCTTGAATTAACTATAACAATTTGCAATATCTTATAATAGATGAATAATTGTTCCATTATTCATTCTATATTTACACTAAACCTATATTATATAGATAGTATGTAAATTATGAGTGATATATTTATCATTTTGAGAGGTTGAGAGAATGAATAAGAAACTTACAGCGGCTACTTTATCTATTGCTATGGCAGTGACAATGGCACCTACTGTGATGCAAACGGCTTCTGTCAATGCTGCTTCTGCTGCGGTACAATCCTTAGCTGGTGGTGCTATTGCTATGGCTTACGTATCTACTGCATTAAATAAAATGGATAATTCTGCAGAGGGGCAACAGGAGAGTTTGGCGCGCACAAAAGAGAAAACTGGTTACTTAAACGATAGTGCAGCCCAAGAGCGTGTAAATCGAATCATGAAGACATTAGAGGCTACACCTAGTGTAAAGCGTTCTTACGTTGTATATGCAAATCCTGATGAGGAGTTTAATGCGTTTGCCACACTTGGCCGTGTTATGTCCATTAACAAGGGTGCTCTAGATACACTGGATGATGATCAATTAGCCTATGTAATGGCTCATGAAATCTCTCATGGTGAGCATAAAGATATTATTAATGGCGCTAAGAAGCAAATCGGTCTTTCTACAGCGGTTGGCATTGCTGCTGGCGGTAGTGAAGGTGCGGCTATTTTATCTAATGTGGCAGGCAACTACTTATCTAATCAAGTGTTTACGATGAGTCAAGAAAAAGCTGCTGATGAGTTAGGCTTTAAGATTTTAAGTGAATCTCCATACAATGTGGGTGGTGCAGCTGGTTCTATGGCAGTACTGCGCAACAAAGTGGGGGAACACTACCGTGAAGGGCTTTCACAAGTGGTAGCACCTAACAACCATCCAAAGTTGTCCGATCGGGTGAACAATAATATTTCTCGCATGTACGCCTATTCTGGGAACCATGTAAATGTATCGAATGGTACTGTGTACGTAAACGGTGATAATATCTATACTCCAGCAGGTAGTGGCCGTTACACAGGCGAAGAGCGTGCTTATTACATGGCCGGTAAATTGGCACGATTGTATCATAATAATCAAGTGACACCAGGTTCTGCATCGTATAGTGGTGACACTGTAACGGTAGCTGGTCAATCCATTGTTTCTACGCCAAATGCGGACGTAGCATTACAAGTGGCAACAAATCTTAATAATGCATTTGTAAAACCTGCAGGTTCTGCTGTTAATGCGAAAAAACCAATAAAGGTTAAACAAGAAAAACCTAAAAAGGTAAAAGAAAATAAAAAGGCAAAAGCTGATAAAGCTAAAAAATAAATAAGAGCTATACATGGCATATAATTTGCTTTAAGGATTTATGCTATTATAATGAGAATAATCAGAGGACTGAGCCCATGAAGGCTTAGTCCTCTTTTTATATAGATTGTAATATTTATAGTTTGAGTATAAGTTAATAAGTTTATAAGATATATTGAGCGCTATAGGAGTAATAAATAGACCGTAAAGATATGGATAGTCTGGAGTATAAGTATTATTCATGTGTGAATAAATTATATTCATGGAGTAATAATAAGCTCATAAAAATACAAAAAGATTTTTGATGGTGGAACGTGAATTATAATGATTTTCAACTATAAAATATGAGAGATTATCTTATTGAGCATAGTTTTAATAGATATAATTATTATATTTTTTATAATAATTATGAAGCTTTTATGCGAGAACTTAATATTGTCTATATATAGTGGATAGATGTATATTTAAGGTGGATGGAATATGTAGTTAGAATGGAATCCTATAGAAATATCATAACGGTAGGGGGTATAGGGTTATTGTACTTATAAATACTTTATAGGATAATGTCAATGTTGGTGGTTAATCTAATAATATAGATGACCATTTTTTTGTTAAATAACACGTAATTTTATATATTATATGGAGGCTATGATGGAGTATACAATTCACCTATTTAATGCAGGTGGTTTCGTTATGTATCCACTTGTACTATTCATGTTAGCAGCATGTACTATTTTATTTGAACGTATTCGTACGTACAGAAACATCAATCATGAGTTACAGCAGTTGTCCGATAGCATTGATGCCGGTCGTAATAGTAATAATTGGTCTACTCTAGAGAATTCTATAAAAAATAGTGATGATGCATTGAGTCGATTCGTGTCTCCTATCGTGGAGTCTGTATATAGTGCGGAAGGTTTAGAGAATCGTTTACATGATGTGGTAGGGTACATGGATGAACGTTTAAAACGTGGTCTTAACTGGCTTAGCATGATGGTAACAATGGCTCCATTACTTGGCCTTTTGGGTACTGTTGTTGGTATGATCCGCTCCTTCGCGGCCGTTGGTGGCGATATTGGTGCGCCTACTGTTATTACAGGCGGCGTATCCGAAGCGCTGGTTGCCACTGCAACAGGGCTTTCAGTAGCCATCGTAGCATTAGCCATCCATAGTTGGTGCACAGATAAAGTAAATTCAGATATCGCAAAGTTAGAGCAAAAATTAGGTTCTATTATGGATTTATATATTAGGAGTCAACGATGAAACGTAGTTCAGTAGGCATACAAAAAGAACCTACCATCATGATTATACCTATGATTGATATCGTTTTCTTCTTGCTCGTATTTTTCATGATGAGTACGTTGTATATGAATACAGAGGAACAAATTCCTCTTAACTTACCAAAGGCTTCCTCTTCTTCTGCAAAGACGATTGAGCCTATCACAATTTCATTAACAGCTACACATAAGATGTATTTGAATGAACGTGAGATTGTCCCTGATCAACTGGGCAATGAAATTCAAGGTATTGTTGCAAAAGAACCTCAACAGGCATTTATTGTGCGTGCCTCTGAGGATATTGCGTATAAGGACGTTATCAATATTTTAGATAATCTTAAAATTAGTGGTGCTCGGTTTGTTAGCGTAGCTACAGAACGGAAGTGATTCTATGGTAGATAAACGATATGGAATTCCTTTCGTAGCTGCATTGGCATTAAATCTTGTATATTGGGGTGTTGTAGGTGATTGGTTTGGTCATATAAAACCTCCAGAAACACCCAAAAAAGACTTGGTTATCAACCTTGATATGGGGCAGCAAGAACCTCCTCAAGAGAAGAAAGATCCTGAGAAATTAAAGATTCAACCTGACGACAAACCAGTCGCAGGAGGCGGTAAAGCAGGTAGTGTGTTGCCTGATTTATCGGGAAAGCCCACAGAAGGCTTAAAAAATCTGAATCCTTACTTAGGTGGTAATGAGATGGCATCAGTCAACTTGAATGGTAATACTGATAATCCTGTTGGCAATCCAGGCAGTGGCAATGTACCAGGCCCTGGTGGTGGGGTTATTGGTAATGGAGGCCTTGGTAATGAGGGCAATGGTTCTAAAGGTGGTGATCCAGGTCCAGGTGATGTAGAACGTCGTGGGGGATCTTACGATAGTTCAGGTTATATTGCTCGCATTGAGAGTAATAAAGTAATGCCGCAACAGGCGGTGCGCCGTGGCCTCAGTGGACGAGTTTCCTTTGAAATCACTTTTGATGCCGATGGCAACTATGCAGGTGCTGAAATGATTGGTAGCAGTGGCTCTAGCATTCTCGATAATGCTGCTGCTAGCCTCGTAGAGAGCTCTGGCGGTATAGAGAATACAACAGGTGAGCCAGTTACAATTGTGGTTAATGTAGATTATGGTTTTAACTAATTTTCAATAGCTGATAATGTATGAATTATGTTTGTGTGTAGTTTTAATTCAGAAAATACAAGAAACGCATTTGTTAGAGGATTAGTTTTAATATTTTTTTTATTGTGTATTTATTGTGTGTGGAGGGGTTATGACGAGTCGTCGTATTTTATCTGCTGCTATTGCGGCAACGTTAGCGTTAGGTACGTATCAAGCCTATGCGTATGATGAGAACTTCAAGGGTTATGAGGTTCATAATGTTTCGGTAAAAGCCGATGCGGCAAAGGATGAGTATGGTAATACCATTACTGAGCAATCTTATTACCGTACTGGTGGTGATGTAAAGGTTATCACTCGTGAAGAGATTGAAAAACGTCATTATCGCGATGTAACTGAAGCGATTAAACGCGTTCCAGGTGTTACATTCCAAAATCCTGGTTACCGTGGTGGCGAGTATGGTTACCAATTTTATAATAATGGTGTGTCCATCAATGGTGACTCCCGCGTTGTAGTATTAGTAGATGGTCGTCGTGTAGACAATATTACATCTGGTCGTTTAGGTGATAGCTCTGAAAGAGGATCTAAATCTACGGGTGTTAATATCGATGAAGTAACCAATATGGATGCTATTGATAAAATCGAAGTTATCAAAGGCCCTGGTGCTTCTCAATATGGTTCTGACGCTACAGGTGGTGTAATCAATATCATTACACGTCGTGGTAAAGGCAATTTCAGTGGATCCGTTGATTTGGCCACAGGCAGCTGGAATAAGCATAGCTATAACTTGACTGTACAAGGTGCGGCAGGTAAGAATGCGTCTACTGGTTACTTTGTAACAGCTACTCGCACTATGTCTCAAGACTCAAAATACAAAGATGGTGATACTGGTGAAGTAGCTACACTTACTGGTTCTAAGTGGAAAGAAGAAGGCTTCAATGCGCGTATTGACCATGAGTTCAATAAGAAACAAAGCTTACAGTTTTCTATGAACTTCAAAAAAGGTCGCGATGGATATCCAATTTCTACGCCTAGTCGTAAATACTGGAACCAAGACGATTGGCGTCGTATCATTTCCAATGCTACTATTGGTCAATTTGATGCGAACAATAAATTGATTACAGATCCTAAATATATAACACCAAATAACCCTAAAGGGTATGCGCCAACTTTGTACGGCGATTCTAGAAATCCTGGCTACCATAATTTATTCGCTTTAGACGGTCATTATGGTTCTTATAGTAAGTTCAAAAACTTGGATACAGACTTAAAATTTACTTTTGATCGCCAAGGACACATGGAAAGCTTTGTAAGATTGTATCGTTTAGATCATCGTTATGAAGGTCGCGATAAATTCTCCTGGTATCGTGGTACAAAAGCAGAAGCTCGTGAAGCTTATGCGAAGGCATTCCCTAATGGTGCTACTGTAGAGCAATTTAATGCTTGGGTTGATGCTAACTTGGCTCCATTCCCAGACCGTCGTGATGCATTGCGCCAATGGATTGCAGAGACTGGCGGTATGGCTGGTAGTCCAACTAGTTGGTATAAGGAAAGTAAAACTGGTGCTGAACTTCAATGGACTCGTCAACTTGATAAGCATGATATCATCGCTAATATTGACTACAGCCGATCCAAGTTGAACTCCCGTTCTGTTAAAAGTGCTGGTAATGTAGTATCTTCTGATATTCGTCGTGATACGTTATATGCGTACTTACAAGATAAAATCTACATTGGTAACAATGTGGAATTAACACCAGCATTACGTTATGTACATTACAGCAGCATTCAAGGTAATGGCAGCGGTGACTCCCAAGGTAAGGGTAGCGTAAGCGCCTTGACACCTAGCTTGCATGGTCAAGTTAAGTTTAACAAAAAGACTAGCATGTACGCTGGTTGGACTCGCATCTTGAGACCGCTTAAAACAGGCGACTACAGTGCGGTTGATGGGGTATTTAATACACCGTTAGATGATGAAAAAGGCGATGCTTTCACATGGGGCCTATTACATACGTTTGGTAAAGGTAATAATACTACTGTAGCAGTTCATTATGATTACACGCGTATGAAAAATGCCATCGCTACATTGCCAATTTTGAATAATAGAACCGGCGACTTTGAAAAAACAGCAGTTAATGCAAAAGAAAACAAACAATCTTTCAATATTACAGTAGACCACAGATTAAATGAACATGTAACAATGAGTGCGTCTTACTCTCATATGAAAGATAAATGGTTATCTAAAGGTGGTTGGGTTCTTGATCCAAACTGGGGCTATAACAATAGCGATGATATCAACGTGGCTATTAACAGCTTGCGTCCACAAAACCACTATGCATTGAACATTTCCTATGATAACAAGCGTCTATATTCTGGCTTGTTGATCAACTGGTACACTGGCAATAGCGACTATGCATTCACTCATAGACGCTTCCTCATCGTGGACTGGAACCTTAACTATGATGTAACAAAAGATTTAACTGCGTACATCGTGGTCAATAACGTTCTTAACCGCGCTTATGAAACAAGCTATAGCGCTTATAATGGTCGTGGTAGTGCGGCTATGCCAGCACGTTCCTTCATGATTGGGGCGAAATATAAATTCTAATGATTAGATTCAGCGTATTAATACTATGTCTATTAATATGTGTAGGTTGTGGTCCTCAGCAGGTAACTGTTGAGGACCATCAGTCTACACCAGCACATATCGAATTGCAGCCACCGGTGACAATTGAATCTTTTGTACGTCGAGGTGAACCTTTTGAAAGTACCTATACGGCAGTGCCCGAGCGTGTGGTGGCGATGTGGCAAAACTCCATAGAAACTATCATTGCTCTTGGTGAAGGGGATCGTATCGTAGCGGGCATGGGGATTCCAGATCGCAAATACGTGCGACCAGAATACCGTGAGGTGTACGATACAATTCCATACAAGGATCTGAAATACGCCAATTTAGAAAGCGTATTGATGATGAAGCCTGATTTGTTGGTAGGCTGGAAATCTACTTTCACAAATAAAATGTTACAAACACCTACATTTTGGCAGGCGAGACAAGCGAATGTATATATTGCAGAGTCCTCATTAGGTGCTCAATCGGCGCTCACCATGGATATGGAGTATAAATATATTCGAGATTTGGGGCGTATTTTTAATCGCAACATGGAAGCAGAGCGTCTCATTCAAGAGATGCAACAATCTGTGGCGTACACGGTAGCTCAAACGGCTAACGAAAAGTCACCAAAGGCATTGTTTATCGAGGTGGAAGGTAAGCATTTTCGATTGTATGGACATAAGACATTAGCCGGTAATATAGGGGATTCCTTGCATGCCGATGTAATTGACACAGAAACGCCGTCCATTAGTATGGAGGACGTGGTGGAGCAGAATCCAGATGTAATTTTCTTGATCGTATCTGACGGCGAATATAGCCAAGCAGATGTGATTATGAACTATGTATTAACGCAGCCAGGTTTACAAGGGGTAAATGCGTTGCGCAATAAGCGCGTTCATTTCTTGCCATTGCTTGCTGTATATAGTCCTGGTATTCGTTTATCCGATGGTATCGACATCGTATCGCATGGGTTGTACCCTAATCTATATCCAGAAGGGGTACCTGATTTAATTCATTAATAAAGGAGCAGTATGCTACAACGTATTGGATATACTGCTGGCGGATTTGTCCTCATAGGGGTGCTAGCAGTAGCCATTCTATGGGGACTTTCTGTTGGTACAGTACAGTTTTCACTTTCTCAAATCTTTAATATTGTAATGGATCAATTTTCTAGCCCTTTGGCTATTGATGATCCTATGAATGGCCCAGAGCAGACCATTATATGGTTATTGCGTATGCCACGGTTGTTGATGGCTGCCATTATTGGGGCAGGCCTTGCCGTATCTGGCGTTATCATGCAGGCCATCGTTAAGAATCCACTGGCAGATCCTTATATCTTGGGAATTTCCTCTGGCGCATCTCTCGGTGCTACGGTAGCTATTTTATTTGGTGTAGGCGTTATGTTCGGTGAGAACTTCGTCGGCGTTATGGCCTTTATCGGGGCCATGGCGATTTCCTTCGGCGTGTTGTTTATCTCAAATTTAGGGGGCCGACCAAACTCGGTGAAATTGATTTTAGGGGGCTTGGCGTTAAGCGCCGTATGTAGCTCCTTCTCTAGTTTTGTGGTCTATTTAGCGGACGATAAGGAAGGCATCCAAACCATTACGTACTGGTTGATGGGTAGCTTTGCGGGTGCTAAATGGGATATGTTGCCCTTTATTGCCGTCGTTGTCCTCGTGAGCATTATTTTCTTCTGGTCTCAAAGCAGAATTTTAAACATGATGCTCCTCGGTGATGAGGTGGCTATTACCTTAGGTCGCGATTTGCATAGATATCGACAGGTTTACTTGATTATTAGCTCTCTTATCATCGGCTTCGTGGTGTACGCGGCGGGCATGATTGGCTTTGTAGGCCTCTTGATTCCTCATTTGGTGCGTATGACCATTGGTACAAATCACTGGACCTTGATTCCGTTCAGCGCATTAGGGGGCAGTATTTTCCTCGTCATCGCTGATGGCTTGTGCCGATGCATTATTCCTCACGCAGAATTGCCAATCGGCATTCTCATTTCTCTCATTGGGGCACCAACCTTTGTGTATATGTTGGTGCGTAAGAACTACGGATTTGGAGGGGAATAATGAATATTCAAACAGATAATATCCAAGTCTCATTTGGTCCGAAAACAATCCTCCAGGATATTTCCCTTCACATAAGAGACAAGGAATTTGTTGGTATTATTGGACCTAATGGTAGCGGTAAAAGTACGTTTTTAAAATGCTTATACCGAGTACTTCAACCTAACAATGGCAAAATTTTCTTTGATGGCACTGAAATGAGTTCTCTAAGTCATCGCGATACGGCTTTGAAAATGGCCGTAGTAGCGCAGCATAGCACGGTTAACTTTGATTTTTCCGTCCTTGAAATGGTTCTCATGGGCCGTTCCCCTTATAAAGGGTTGCTCGATAGAGATCAAATTGATGACTATGAAATCGCACGACATGCATTGGCTCAAGTAGGACTTAGTGATTTTGAAAGTCGCAGTTTTAATACCTTATCTGGTGGTGAGCAGCAGCGCGTTATCTTAGCGCGTGCCTTGGCACAACGCACAGAATGCCTAGTGCTAGACGAGCCGACAAACCATCTAGATATTAAGTATCAGCTGGAACTGATGACGATTGTAAAACGCCTTGATGCAACCGTAGTGGCTGCTATTCACGATTTGAATCTAGCAGCCATCTATTGTGATCGTCTCATTGCGTTAAAAGACGGTTCCGTAGTGTGTACAGGGACCCCTCACGAAGTATTGACAGAGGAGACCATCCGACACATCTACGGCGTGTCCGCCACGGTACAAACATTACCAAATGGACGATTAAATATTATATATAATATGGAATAATTGAAAAAAGAGGCGTGGGTGATGAAACGAATGAATAAACAAGTCTATGTAGCAGTGCTTATGGCATTAACTACTATGTCAATTAATAGTTATGCTGTAGATGTAACAATGAACAATAATGAGGAAGAAGTTACCATAAATGTTACCGCTAATCGTACATCGTTATTAGATTTAGATACACCAGTATCGACTTCTGTTATTACCCAAGAGGATATACAAAATAGCGGTGCTAAGACGGCTTTTGATGCGGTCGCTAATGTACCTGGTGTAACCATTAACTCCTTTAGTGCTTCTGGCGCAGATTTTGGTGGCATGGATAGCCGTACGAATATTCGTGGTCTCGATCGCGGTGCACTTGTTCTTGTAAACGGTGTACCTATGAACTTAAATGGTAAGAGCGGAATTGGCTCTATACCTACCAGTGCCATTGAGCGCATCGAAGTTGTAAAGGGGGCGGCCTCTACCTTATATGGCGCAGAAGCTTTAGGTGGCGTTATAAATATTATTACAAAAACGCCGTCAAAAGAGGGCGGTTCTGCTACGGTAGCTGTAGGTAATCGAGGCTCCAAGAGATTTGATATTTCTTATGGTACTGATCGATTCCTCGTTGGTATCGATAGAAAATACTGGGGGACTCAAGATCCATCTACACCGGTGCGGTATGACTATACAGGCCGCAAGGGTTATGATTACTACACTATGCGCAATAAAGGTAACTCCTTAGGTGTGTTCATGAGCGGTAAGCTTTCAGATAAGATAACCTTAAATTATACTCGCGCTGAAAGCCGTTCCTCCTTTGGTTTGATTAGTACAGAAAGAAATCCTGTGAGACAGGCTCGTCATTCTACGACATATCATTACAAGGATGACCGTAATAATGCATCTTTGATTTATAAAGATGATAATACGACGGGAACATTGTTTTATAATGACCGTACTATGCGTGGTGAAAGCCGTGTTCATAGTGCTAAACAGTTCAAGCCGACCGAAACCAGTTATGTAGCTCGTCTATATGGTATAGATGTACAACATGAATGGGACTTTAGAGGCGGTAAGGATTATTTGATTGCCGGTGTTACAGGTAAGCAAGAAACCTATCGTGCCACACAGGCCCCTGTGTATACACGGCCTCATCGTAATACCTATGCGGTGTACAGTAGCTATTCTCGTGAAATCAATCCCAAATGGACTGCCATTTTGGGCTTGCGTTATACAGCCATTAGTGATCCTATTAAGGACCAACATGTGTTAACGCCTCAGTTCCAATTGTTGCATACCATCAATAAAGATTCCTCCATGTACTTAAATATAGGGAAAGCGTACACGATGCCTAGCTTGAGTGATACATTCCGCAGTGTAAACCGCCAATACACAGCAGTAAGTGGTAAAAATCTTAAGCCTGAAGAGGGTTGGAACTATGAATTAGGTTATAAACGCCTTAATAAGAAGGATAGCTGGAAGGTGGACGTGTTCTATATGGACTTCAAGAACTTCTTCCAATGGCAACCTGATGTAAATGGTCGCCCAACCGTTCGCGTAAACGGTGGTCAATTCCACAATGTTGGGATTGAAGCTGAGTATAGTAGACATTTGTCAGATCGACTCAAAATGAGTGTAAGTGGTTCTTATTCTAATCCAAAACAAAAGGAAATGAATGAAACCTATTGGAAACAAGCGGCTCCTAAGTTACAGTTTACAACCGGTATTCATTATAAAAGCTTTACTTGGGATGCAGGCACATCTTTGAACTTTGTAACCAAACGTTTGCGCAATCGCGATGGTGGCTTGAACCCTAACATTGCTCTTTGGAATGCTTACGTTGGGTATCACTTTAATAAAGATGCTACATTACGCCTCGATGCACGCAATCTTTTGAATCGTCATAATGTGGTATCCAATGGAGATTATGAATATTGGGATGCACCATTCAATTATGAATTAAGTTATACACAAAAATTTTAATATGTATTAACGATACAATTCCCCGAGAATGCAGTAGTGGTAGGGGTATGGGTTTTGTGCGGTCCAAATAAATGTGTAATAATACAAATATGTAGTTTATATAATTGTGTGAATATATATATGTGTTAAGTGAGGCATTTGGTATGAGACAACAAATTAAGCATCGTATATCTATACTTGTAGGTTTAGCATTGATAGGATTGTCTGTGAATGGATATGCAGCAGAGGTAAGTGCTGATAAGACTCCCACTACAGCTGCATCAAGTGAAACTAATGGAGTATCTGAAATCCATACTATTAATGTAACAGCAAATCGCATGGCTCTTTTAGATTTAGATACGCCGGCTGCGATGGATGTTATTACTCAAAAGGACTTAGCTAATAGTGGTGCCAAAAATGCATTTGATGCGGTTAATATGGTACCCGGCATTACGTCTTTTTCCTATGGTGCATCTGGTCTTGAATATGGGGCTATGGATAGCCGTGTGAATATCCGTGGCCTTGAACGGGGCTCTTTGATTCTCATGAATGGGGTACCGATGAACCTCAATGGCAAGGGCGGACTTAGCTCTATTCCGACTAGCTCTATTGAACGCATTGAAGTATTAAAAGGTGCAGCGTCTGCTTTATATGGCGCTGATGCTATGAGTGGTGTTATCAATGTAATTACTAAGACTCCAAGTAAAGAAGGGGGCTCTGCTACGATAGGTTTTGGTAATATGGGCCGCCAAACTTATAAAATTAACTATGGCACGCCTCGCTTCTTAATAGGTGTGGAACGTAACTTCTTTGGCGCTCAAGATCCTGAAACCCCTATCCGCTCCGATATCGGTGGTTATGCTAGAGGGTATGAATATTATACAGCTCGTAACAAAGGGAATTCTTTAGGTGTATTTATGAGCGGTAAATTAAATGATAAGTTGACTTTGAACTTTAGCCGCTTTGAAGGTAATTCTTCTTTTGGACAGTTAAGTACAGAAACGAATCCTATTAAGCAAAAGCTTCACTCTACAACATATGCTTATAAAGATACTAAAAATAATGCGTCTTTAGTTTATAAAGATGGCAATACTACAGGTACAATCTTCTACAACGATAGAGATTTGTATGGTAAAAGTCGCGTACATAGCAAAAAGGCATATACGTTGAGTGATAACAACTATATTGCTCGACAATATGGTTTCGATGTGCAACATGAATGGGATTTCCGCGGTGGTAAGGACTATTTTATTGCGGGTGTACTTGGTAAACGAGAAACATATCGCACCACATCTGGTCCGTACTATGGAAATCCACATCGCAATAGTTATGCCGTTTATGGTACATACTCTTATCAGATTAATCCTAAATGGACTAGTATTTTAGGCTTGCGTTATTCGGATATTAAAGACCCTGTGAAAAATCAACGCGTATTAATTCCTCAGTTCCAATTACAACATCGTATTAACAAGGAATCATCCATGTATATAAATGTTGGTAAAGCCTTTAGAATGCCGAACTTAAGCGATACTTTCAAGAAAATTAATAAAGGCTATGCCTCTGTTAGTGGACGCAATTTGAAACCTGAAGAAGGTTGGAATTACGAATTAGGCTATAAACACATTACTAACAAAGACAGCTGGAAAGTAGCGCTCTTCTATATGGACTTTAAAAACTTCTTCTCTTGGAAACCGGATAGCAATGGTAAAAACACGATTCGCGTAAATGGTGGTCGTTATAGAAATGTTGGTATCGAAGCTCAATATGGCCGTAAATTAACAGATCATTTGAAGATGACTGTGGGTGCATCGTATTCTAATCCAAAACAACGAGAAATCGATAAGACCTATTGGAAACAAGCTAACCCTAAATTGCAATTTACAGGGGGTATCCATTACAATAGCTCAACCTGGACTGCAGGTACTAGCATCAACTTTGTTACAAAACGGATGAAGAACCGCGATGGCGGTACAAACCCAAATCTTATAGCTTGGAATGCATACGTAGGCTATCAGTTCAATGAAAACTCATCCTTGCGGCTAGATGCACGTAACTTGTTAAACCGTCATAATGTTATTTCAAACGGTGACTGGGAATACTGGGATGAACCATTTAATTACCAACTCAGCTATACTCAAAAATTCTAGTCTTTATGTAATCACTAATTAGAACTATACAAGGAGTATCATCATGAATAAGAAAATTGGATTTTTCATATGTTTGATGATACTCCTTTGTGTGTGTTTAACAGGTTGTGGACCTCAATCGGAGGCAAATGTAACGCCATATACTCGTTATGTGGAAAGTCACGATGGCGTTCAAGTTGCTGTTCCAGAGCATCCAAAGCGGATTTTATCACTGTCCTCTGCATTTGACACAATTTTATTAGGACTTATAGAACCAGAACGCTTGGTAGGCATTAATAAATTGTCTACCTATGAGGAATATTCCTTAGAGGCAAAGCGCGCAAGGATGGTAAAGCCTGTGTTGAGCTCGTATCCTCTGGAGAAAATTATAGCCTTGAAACCGGATCTCGTTATAGCGCCAGATTATATATCGGCTGATGTTATCTATGGTTTACGGCACATGGGTATAGCCACTGTTGTGGTACCGACCCCTTCTACGGTAGACGGAGTGATTCAGAATGTGATGGAGATTGCTCATATTATCGGAGAAGATGAAAAGGGTAGCTTTTACATTCGGAAGATTCATCGTGAAATAGATGAAATAAAGCACCTAGCAGAATCTATTCCAATTGAGCAGCGCAAGACGGTTCTCTTTGTATCATCTATGGACGGATATACGGGAACAGGAAGCCTTTTTGATGATATGTGTCACTATATGAGTATCTATAATGCACCGAATCGGATTGGCTTACCGCCGCACATACCCTTTGGGGAGGAGCGGGTATTAGCCATGAATCCAGACTACATTTTTATTCCATCCTATAAGGGAATGGACAAGAATTTGGCGGATCGATATTTAAAAAATCCGGCTTTTCAAAATCTGCCGGCTATCAAGGAAAATCGTGTTAAGCCTTTACCGGCAGCGTACTTATATACTATGAATCAGCATATTGGGGAAGCGATGCTAGCCATTATGCATACTGTGTATCCTCAATTAGAAAGGAATTCTCATGACTAAACAGAAACAACGCATCATGGCCATAACTCTGATTGGGGTATTGCTATGTATCGTGAGCTTATTGGCGCTCCACGTAGGGACCATTATGATTCCTATCAGCGGGGGTGTGCAAAGTATTTTAAATGGCATGGGCATACCTGTGAGTTTTACGGAGCCTATTACGGCTGAACAAGAGGCGGTACTGTGGTTTATCCGCATGCCGCGCCTCATCATTGGACTGCTCGTAGGCGGTGCCTTGGCAATCGCTGGCGCCGTTATGCAAGGCGTTTTCTCAAACCCCTTGGCGGATCCAGGTATTATGGGCGTATCCGCAGGGGCATCTCTCGGCGCCGTTATTGCCATTGCTCTTGGCGTGACATCTCTTGGCATGTTTTACATGCCTGCCTTTGCCTTCGTAGGGGCCTTTGTATCCGTTGGGATTACTATATTGTTAACATGGCGTAATAACAAGCTTGACACGACCACCTTGTTGCTTGCTGGTGTAGCTGTTAGTATGCTGCTCGGTGCTTTCACATCGGGCATTTTGACGATGATTAATGAATACCGCTTGCGTGAATTCCTATTTTGGATGGTGGGTGGACTTGATTTTCGTCGCTGGGACCACGTTCTACTAGCGGTGGGGCCTATCATGACGGGCAGCGTTATATTAATGATGCTCGGTCGTCACCTGAATGTACTCGTTCTCGGTGATACAGAGGCGCGTGCCTTGGGTTTGCCTGTTATGGTGTATCGCATGCTATTCCTGTTTTTGGCATCTGTCGTTACTGCTACTGCGGTGTGCGTCAGTGGTTCCATTGGTTTTGTAGGTCTTGTAGTACCACATATTGTGCGTATCTTAGTAGGGCCAGATCATCGAATACTATTGCCTATGGCGGCCGTTGGAGGCGCATTATTCCTCGTATTCTGTGATACATTAGGTCGCGTTATTGCTCAGCCAGTTGAGATTCGCGTAGGTATCATGACGGCTCTATTAGGGGCACCATATTTTCTATATTTACTTCATCGCTTGCGTCGTAAAGGAGGGGCCTAATGAAACTAGATGTTCAATCTCTATCTGTCACATTAGGAGACACAACCATTGTAAAAGAGGCATCCTTTGCTATTGACCGGGGCGAGTTCGTAGGCATTATCGGCCCTAATGGTTCTGGTAAAACAACGTTGTTAAAAGCATTGCGTGGCCTTTATCCTACATCTGGTGGAAATATTTTCTGGGATGGTAAAAGCATCTCTTCTTTAAGCGATAAAGAAATCGCTCATCATGTGGCGTATATGCAACAGTCTGTAAATGTTTCCTTCGATTATGAAGCCATCGATATTGTGATGACCGCTCGTTATCCTTATTTGAAATGGTGGGAACAAGAAGGCCCTGAAGATAAAGTTATCGTTGAACAGGCTATGAAAGAGGTAGGCGTTTATCATCTGCGGAATCGTTCTGTACAATCTTTGAGTGGCGGTGAGCGTCAACGGGTATTCTTAGCAAAGGCTTTGGCACAACAAACAGAGGTCCTATTACTAGATGAGCCGACGGCTGCCCTCGATCTAGTATATGCTGACGATATCTTTCATGAGGGTCGCAGATTATGTGACGAAGGTAAAACGATTTTAATTGTCGTTCATGACTTAGAATTAGCCGCAAAATATTGCACTAAACTCGTCTTAGTTAGTGATGGTCACATCGTTGATGTAGGTGCACCTCGAGATGTATTGACGGCAGAAAATTTACGAAATGCGTTCCGTTTATCGGCCGCGGTTTACGATGATCCGTACTTTAAACAACAACGTATCTTTGTATTCCCAAAAGGAACTACAAAGATTGATGACTTCAAACAAACCGAAGTTACTTCAGAAATGTCTATTGATCCAAATCTGAAATAGTTAGAATGGATTACGATACTTAGAGTTTTCCTAGGGTTATTGATTTATTATGTATGGTGACTATTTTGTATTGCGAATCTGAGTGAGGTTAGGCGTATGCTATATCCATTTACTGCTATTGTTGGTCAAGATGAAATGAAATTGGCCTTATTGCTCAATGCCATAAACCCATCAATCGGCGGTGTCTTAATTGAAGGCGAAAAAGGCACTGCTAAGTCTACGGCTGTACGTGCGTTAGCGAATCTGTTACCTCCTATGGAAACAGGCGCATCAGCGATGTCTGTTGTTGAGCTACCTATCAATGCTACAGAAGATCGCGTTGTAGGATCCATAAATTTGGAAAAGGCATTGCAAGAGGGTGTAAAAGCCTTTGAACCGGGTATTTTACACGCAGCCCATCAAAATATTCTTTACGTAGATGAGGTTAATCTATTAGATGACCACATTGTAGATATTTTGCTAGACGTGGCGGCTATGGGGGTGAATACGGTAGAGCGGGAAGGGGTGAGCCATTCTCATCCATCTCGTTTTATCCTCGTAGGAACGATGAATCCTGAAGAAGGCGACCTCAGACCTCAACTGCTAGACCGTTTCGGACTATCTGTTATGGTCTATGGAGAACAGGACCCGGCACAACGTATGGAGGTAATCAAGCGTCGCCTCGCCTTTGGCGACAATGCTGAAAGCTTTGTAGCGTCTTACAAGGAATCAGAACGTAGTCTGCACGAACGTTTATTACAAGCTCGTGAAGTATTGCCAGGCATCATCCCATCTGATGATGTGTTGTTGCAAATAGCGAGTATCAGCATAGGTGTCGGCGTTGATGGACATCGCCCAGACATTACGATGATGCATACGGCTCGTGCTCATGCAGCCTTTCACAGTCGCAACCAAATTACAGCGGAAGACCTCAAGGTGGCGGCACGATTAGCGTTAAAACATCGCTTACGTCGCTTGCCCTTTGAAGAACAAGGTTACGATGAGGAGCGCATTGATACAGTGGTATCGGCAGTGCTTGAGGGCTAGTTATGGAAACATCTGTACAAGAGGCCCTCGAAATAGGCCTTGTAAACGACCAGATTCATACCATTGTTATTTCTGGAGGTACCGGTGTTGGTAAAAGCTATGTACTTCGTCAGTGCCTCGAGAAATGGCAAATTCCATATCGTTTGATACCTGTTTATATAGATACTTCACAACTACAAGAGTCCATCGATTTTGAAGCATCCTTTGCACAGGGTAAGATGGTTATGGCATCTGGCTTATTAGGTGATACGAGTAATCGATGCTGGGTTGTCGATGATGCTCACGTTCTGTCGCCCGAAGTCCGTCATGCACTATTGGTAGAAGCGAAGCGTCGTCAAATACTACTGATTATGACCATAAACCATGAAGATAGAACCTTAGATGATGCGGAGTGGGAATTCGTAGATGTGCATGTATCTATGGACGCACCTACACTACAATCTAAGGTGAAGGTGTTACAACGAAGGCGAGATGAAATTGAGCCTTCATCTGAGGATCTATTGAGCCTAATAGATTCTAAACGAGTTCAATCTATAGCTGTTCCTGATGCTATGCTTTCACTGGCTATATCCTATGCATTGCAAGCTCGAACCGTAGGTCATGGAGCAGAGTATGTATTATTACAAGTTATGAAATCACTGGCAGTTCTTGATGGTAGTTCTTACTGCAAGCCGTCACATGCGGAACGAGCCGCGCTCTATGTACTGCCTCATCGCATGAAGCGCAATGATACATCTGAGTCTCAGACTTCACAAGGAGAGGAATCAAATAATTCAAGTGAACAAAACCAGTCTCAGAAGAATACTGAAACAGCAACAGATAATTCGGATGTAGACGACTCTGATAACTTTGATTCCGAAGATTCCAAGCGTGATGAATCCCATTCTGACGAGTTAAACGCTAATGGGCTGGATAATTCAAATATCGATGGTCATGCCGGCTCAAGTGATATGGATTTTGACGATGGTAAATCAAGAGAATCCAATCATCCAGAAACATTAGAGTCTACAGCGAATGAGCGGGGAACTTCTGATTCAATGAATACTCAAGGTGATGTATCTGATAGAATATCTTCTTTATGCTTACCCGATACTGTTGCCCGTATAGCTAACCAATTCTTTCAATGGAAATTGCAATCTTCTAAAACAGTAGACCGTCAGTATCGTAAGGGTTCTGGTCGGCGTCTCATGACTAAAACAAAGGATACTAGGGGGCGCATGATTCGAGCCTATCAAGATGAACATGCTTTAGAGGATTTGGCCTTAATTGACACATTGCGAGCCGCCGCGCCGTATCAACGATTGCGGGTTGTTGAAAGGGTAACGCCATTACAGGCAAATGGCCCATTAAATGTGGTAGAGCAATCTGTTACACCGGAATGCTCATGCCAAAGGGGCCCACAAGCAGAGCGTCATGATTTAAAAGGGCTATCTATTGTAGTAAAACCCCAGGATTACCGCCGAAAAGCTCGTGAAAAGCGAATCGGTGCGTATCAGCTTTTTGTAGTGGATGCTAGTGGCTCTATGGCAGCTCGCCATCGCATGGAGGCGACAAAAGGTGCGATTTTGAGCCTCTTGCGTGATTCTTATGTTCACCGTGATTCGGTGGGACTCATTGTATTTCGCAAGGACTCCGCAGAGGTATTATTGCCTTTCACCCGTAGTGTAGAGCGAGCAGAACGAATGTTAGCTACATTGCCAACGGGGGGCAAGACGCCCTTAGCCCAAGGTTTACGAGTCGCCTATACTATGTGTGATAGATTGCTTCGCAGACATTCGGCGGAGCGGATTCAAATGATTTGTATTACCGATGGTCGTGCTACTTCGGGGGCTTCTGAGGACCCTGTAGGGGAGGCGAAACAATGGGCTCGTATTTTAGGGACCTTGCCAGTAGACTGTATCGTTATCGATACGGAAACGGGCTTTATCAAGCTCGGCTTAGCTAAGGAATTGTGTAAATTAATGAATGGCAGTTATTATGCGATGGATTCTATTACGTCAGATAGTATTTTGCGCGTATCGCGGAGGTAGATCATGAGTCGACTCCTGTATATTTCTAATTTAGGAAAACAAATCCAATATATAGAAAAAGCTGTTGCTACTTACCCGGAACTCTTACAGGGCGAGGTGGACCTTTGCAATATGAAAAAGCCTCCTCAATGGGATGCTGACTTTGAAAGTCGCTTACGCGCTGCCGATGTAGTTCTGGTAACGAATATGGGGGTTGGTTTAGACTCGCCCTTCTTAGAACGTCTGGAACGCTGGTTATATGCACATCATCCTAAATACTGGATTGATGTAGTAGAACCTAAGAAAACAGATATTTTATATCGCAATTTGGATGAGGATAAACGGATCCTTCTTGAAAGCTACCGCCGAACCAGTGGGGTCATGAATTATGTACGCTTAATCAACGGTGCTTTCAGTACAAAACCTACCTCTGAATGGGAAGAGCCAGATCCTATTCCTTGGCAAGCCATTATGGGTCGAGAAGGCAATATCTACGAAACTTATGATGAGTTTATGGATGCCGAAGGGCATCGAGATTGGCCATCTATAGCGGTCTACTTTTACCGTGACGAATGGATCATGGGGGATATTGAGTATCAACAGGCCTTATTTGAAGAGATTTACAAACATCAGTACAATCCGATTATCTTTTATGGTCAGTATGGCTCGAATCCGCGCGTAGGTATTCCGAATATGAAGCTGTCCATGAACCATCTTTTTGGGAAGGATGAATTCCCCTTTGATGTGCTCATAAATACTTGTAAATTTTCCTTTCAGTCCTTAGGTGCTCAAACCTTGGAGGAGTTAAAGCTACAGGATGTTCCTATCGTTCAGGGTTATACCATATACATGGATGAGAAATCTTGGGCCGAGAATCCACAAGGTGTAACACCTTTAGACGTGAATTTATCTATATCTCAGCCTGAGCTAGATGGGGTTATTCAAGGCGGTGTTGTGGCATGCCAAACCTATGATGAGCGTGGACACTATGTGTACTTGCCTGTGAAAGAACGCATCGCTGCTATTGTGCAGCGAGCTATTAAATGGTCTGCATTGCGCCATATTCCTGTATCGGAGCGAAAAGTAGCCGTTATATTACATAACTATCCGCCTAAGAACTCCAACATTGGCTCCGCCGCAGGTCTTGATACACCTGAGTCGGTGCTACGGTTATTGCGAGATATGAAGGCGGAAGGTTATACCATCGACACGGTGCCAGAAACAAGTGCAGACTTGATGGATGTGGTAACGTCTCATATGACGAATGACCGCTCCATGCTCACCGATGAACTACTAGCCTCTGCAGAAGGTCGCTTAAGTAGCGATGATTACAAAGCATATTTTGCTACGCTGCCGGAAGATACGCAGGTGGCGATGATTAAATCTTGGGGCGAAGCCCCAGGGGATGTATTCGTCTACGATGATGACGTGATTATCCCAGGTTTCTCCAATGGCAATCTGTGGATTACGGTACAGCCACCCCGTGGATTTGGGGAGAATGTATCGGCCATTTATCACGATCCTTGCTTGCCACCACCGCATCAATATTTAGCATTTTATCACTGGGTGCGGAACGTCTTTCAAGCTGATGCAGTTATTCATGTTGGTACCCATGGCTCTCTAGAATGGCTGCCAGGTAAAGGGGCTGGACTCAGCGCTAGTTGTTATCCGGAAATCGGCATTTCCAGTTTGCCAAATATTTACCCGTATTGGACAACCATTATAGGGGAAGGCATACAAGCCAAGCGCCGTAGCTCGGCTTGCTTAGTGGGGCATTTGTCGCCACCGATGACGACAGCGGGCCTCTATGATGAGTTCGAAGAATTAGAGGCCTTACTCGATGAACATAGTCATTTTGAGCGGGAACATCCTGAAAGTGTCTCTACTCTAGGTGAAGTGATTCGAGAAAAGGCCATGAAGTGCCATCTCATCGATAAAGAACGAGGTTCTACCATGACGGTGGACGATATAATTACAGAGGTCCACGAAAAGCTTAGCGACTTGAAACATATGCAGATGCGCAATGGTTTGCACATCTTGGGGCAAGGTCCTGAAGGGGAAGCATTAGAAGAGTTTATTACTGCTATTGTAAGCACTCCTCAAGGTGAAATCGCGTCAGGCCTTGCCACCATCGCAGAAGAATTAGGTTATGATTGGTCTTATATGGCGGAACATGCTGGCGAAATTCATTCAGATGGTATACGATATAGTGTTACCATAGATCGAATTTGGAATGAATTGCGTAGCTTTGTAAGGCATGTGATCAATATACCAGATTATACAGTGCCCGAACGGTTAGAACCTTTGGCGAATGCGATCGTTCAAGAGTATATTCCAAAATTAGGTGACACCAAGAACGAGCTAACCTCTATTTCAAATGCCTTACAGGGCAGATATGTAGAGCCCGGTCCTGGTGGAGCCCCCTCGAGCGGTCAAGTCGACGTACTGCCTACGGGGCGTAACTTCTATGGTTTAGATGAAAGGGCTTTGCCTACGAAGATAGCCTATCAATTAGGCATAGAGTTGGCAGATCAAGTCATCGCTGATTATATTTTGAATGAACAACGGTATCCTGAGACGATTGGTATTATCCTATGGGCTACGAGCAATTCTAGAAGTCATGGTCAGTGTTTAGGTGAGTTCCTTTACTTGTTAGGGGTTCGACCTAAATGGCAATCGGGTGGTCGCGTGTCAGGTTTAGAAGTGATTCCTTTAGAAGAATTACAGCGTCCTCGCATCGATGTGATGGGCCGCATCAGTGGTCTCATTCGAGATATGATGCCTACTGCCATCGGCTGGCTTGATAAAGCCGTTGAAATGGTGGCAGAATTAGACGAGTCCTTGGAAGATAACTACGTGAAAAAGCATATTCACGATGATGTGGATTGGCTCGTTGAACAAGGAGAGGACATTCTGTTGGCTACTAAAAAGGCTAGACTCCGCATCTTTGGCGATCCGCCCCAAGCTTATGGCACGGGGGTGGGCGCCCTAATTGAAGGCAAAAACTGGGAGTCTTTACAAGATATTGCTCAAGTTTACAGCAAGTGGAGTAGCTTTCATCTGCACAAGGACATTCCTCAGGACATGAGGCTGTTCCAGCGTCGATTAACCACGATGGATGTAACCATTAAGAACGAAGATAATCGGGAAACGCATATTATGAGTGCCGACGATTATTATAGCTATCACGGTGGTCTCATTGCAGCGGTGCGGACAGCAAAGGGCAGCGCACCTCGAGCCTATGTGGGAGATAGTTCAGACCGCAGCCGCGTTGTGATGAGGTCCTTAGGTGATGAAATTCGCCGCGTCGTGCGAGGGGAAACGCAGAACCCTAAATTTATTCAAGCCATGATGAAACATGGCTACAAAGGGGCATCGGATATGTCGAATGTCGTATCTCATAGCTTTGGTTGGGACGTCACTAGCGATGTCGTACCAGACTGGGTTTACGAAGGATATGCTAACAAGTATGCCTTAGATAAAACAGTGCAAGAATGGATGCGGAATGTAAATCCTTGGGCTTTGCAGCGCATTACAGAAATCTTGTTAGAGGCTTCTCAGCGTGGTTATTGGGACGCATCTCCAGAGATGTTACAAGATTTGCAATCATTATTTATTTCCATGGAAGGGGTTATAGAAGGTCGTTAGTATGAAGCACAGAATATCTATTATATGTACCATAGTAATGATGGTACTTCTAGTGGTCGGTTGTGGCCCTACGCAGACGGGGACTACGGGCACGACACATCAGGTTACGGATGGCACTGGTGTAACTGTTACGGTGCCTAGTGAGCCGAAGCGCATCGTCCCTATTGCTGCGAGTACAGAGGATATAGTGTTATCCTTGGTTGATCCGAGCCGAGTGGCAGCCGTTGGCACTGTGCCTAACAATGTGCCTGACGAGTCTGCCAAGGTGGGGACGCATGTGAAAGCAACTGCTGAATCCATGCTTTCAGTACAACCTGATTTAGTATTAGTTCCAAACTGGATATCTCCAGATGCAATTGGGGAAATGCGGAATATGCAGATTCCCGTTTACGTCTATAAGACTCCGACTACGGTAGAAGAAGCAAAGGCTGTTATCCATGAAATTGCAAGTCTTTTACACGCATCGGATGAAAAGATGATTGCTAGTATGGATGCAGATCTGAAAACTATAGAAGAACTAGCAAATAAACATACCGGTGAACGCCCTGTAGTGGCATTTTATACGCAATTTGGTTTAACCGGCGGCAAGGGGTCAACCTTTGATGATATGACTAAATATCTGAAGGTTACCAATGCAGCTGCTCAATTAGGCTTAGGACCTTTTGATAATGGAACGAGAGAGGATTTAATTAAAGCAAATCCGGACATTATTATCATCCCGTCGGTGGCCTATACTTCGGATGGTACTACGCCGGCAACGGCAGAACAGCTCTATTCTGACCCTGCTTTGCAAGGTGTTAAGGCCATTGCTAATCGTCGTGTGTTCCTTGTAGATTCCTCGCAGGTCATGAGTTATTCTCAATTTATGACACGGGCAATGGTTTCTATTGCACAATATATATATGGTATGTAGGTTAATGTGAGTGGAGGTTTTTATGAAAGTATCAAGAATGCAACGATTATCTATGTACGTAGGGTTAGCCCTCGTATTTGGTAGCACTTTGAGTGCACCAAATGTATTAGCTGTTGAGGGTGGGGATGCGAAAGAATCGCATACCATTGTTGTTACCGCAACTCGTAGTGAACAACAGCTTTCAGAAGTGCCAGCTAGTGTAGGCGTAGTAACAGGTGATGATATTCGTGAGCGCCATGCTACGAATATGAACGAAGCCTTGAACATCGTACCGGGCGTAGATATTAATACGTATGGTGGTGGCGTAGGTTACACGAACTCCAATGCGTTCCGCATCAATGGTTCCGACCAAGTATTATACTTGGTAGACGGCATTAATATGGGCGCAGCTGGTGTAAACCCGCCGATGACTATTTTGAAAGATATGTCTAGCATTGATCGCATTGAAGTTCAACGTGGTGCAGGCTCTACATTGTATGGTTCCGGTGCCATCGGTGGTGTAGTAAACGTAATCACTGCAAAGCCTGAGCAAGGTGTACAAACTAAACTTCGCGTGATGGGCGGCAGCAATGATTTAGAGCAATACGCTATTACAAACGAAGGTAGCAAAAAAGATTGGTACTGGCGTGTAGGGGTACAAAAGGATATCATTGGTTCCTACAAAGATGGTCATGGCGTGCGCATTCCTCAACATGGTAACAGCCATACTGCATCTTTCATGGTGGGCAATACAATCAATGATAAGAACGATGTTAAAATAGCTTACGACACATATCGTGGTGATGTAATATACTCCGACCATTTGGGTGCTCTTAATCACATTCGTTATGGTAATGAAGCAAATGATTCCTTACGCGCGATTTGGAACAATAAAATCAGCAATCGTTGGAGCCACCAATTATACTTGATGAACAATCACTATAAAACAACATACGATGGGTACTTAACAGATGTGAAGACTCGTGGTATTGGTGATCAAGTTACGTATAAAGCAAAAGACCATACTGTAGTAGGAGGCTTTGATTGGAGACAAGATAAGGTGCTCAATATGGGTGGTGTGAAACTTACGAACGCATCTTACTTTATTCAAGATGAATGGAAATTTGCTCCTAAGTGGACTGTAACGCCTGGTATCCGCGTTGACCACCATTCCTCTTTCGGTACTCATACATCTCCATCCATCAGCCTCGGCTATGATGTAAATGAGAAGACAAATGTGTATGCTGCGTATAAAGAGTACTTCTTGGCACCTACACCATACCAATTATTTGATGGTTTCAATGGCAACCGCAATTTGAAACCGGAAACAGGTCATGAATTTGATTTAGGTGTACACCACAAATTCGGTAAAACATGGAATAGTAATCTTAGCTTCTTCAGCCGTAGTACGAAGGATAAAATCGGTTGGGTTATGACTGATCCGGCAAACTTCACGGGTCAATATCGCAATTTTGACACTGAAAAAGCTCGTGGCATCAATGCGGATGTGCGTAAACAATTGACTAATCACTTGTCCGCACGTCTTGGCTATACGTATACTCATATCGATGCAACACCAACTCGCAAAGCAAACCGTGATGGATATGTGCCAAAACATGCTGTTAACGCAGGCCTTGATTACAACGATGCTAAATGGGATGCTCATTTGGATATTCGTGGTATTATCAATCGTCCTGGTACAGCAGATAATGTATTCCCACGTAAAACGTATTGGTTGGCTGATATCAGCGCTAACTATCGCATACGCGAAAATGTTACTGTATTTGGTCGTATCAATAATATCTTTGATACATACTATGCGGAACAATCTAACGTTCGTTGGGGCAACCCTGGTGACTGGTGGCCAGGTCAAGGTCGCAACTTCCGTCTAGGTGTAGAAGTGACTATCTAATAGATATAACTACTGCAATGGTTCGATTATAAAGCTATACTAATAATTGACAATTACGTCGTAGTTATTTGTATAGCTTCAAAAAGTAATCTATATCATGGTGAAAGAGCCTCTCGTGGGGCTCTTTCATTTTTATTATAGTTTTTGATGGTATATTGAGACCGCACTAAGTACCATGAGAGTTATTTTCAATAACCGATAAATTAAGTATAGGTAAATAAGTATATGTTATAAAACTATAGATTTTCTATAGTAAAAGCTCTATAATATTATGTATCTATCTATAGGTATTCATAGTTTATGTTTTGTGATGTACTTGTATATTTGCTTGTATAGTAAGTGTTTTGTTACTTTCACAGTTATCAAAACCTTCCAATGGAGAAGGTTGATTTTTAGAGGAGTTGGATCGAAATGAAACAACCAGAATTATCGCCGTATATGATGGCTCGGAAGCCGTCTGGCATTCGCCTAGGACAAATTAAATTCTTGGAACGTAAGAACCCGCCTATCTTGGTGAATGGTTCTATTGGCAATGTAATGCGTCCTATGCATCCCGCCATGCAGCGTAGGTTGTTTGATTTGGGTGGTGTTAATAGTCCGTTCCACAATGGCATTGTGCCATACGTACCAACTACGGGCACTGATGAATGCCGTGAAGCATTTCTACACATTTTGCGCAGTCAAGGTTTTGATACAACAGGCCTTAATGTACTCGTGACAGACGGTGCATCCATGGCGATGGAAATCATCATGCTCGGCGTATGTGGTGGTGCCGGCGAAGAGGAACGCCCTCTTTTGATGTTCAATCCTTCTTATACAAATTATGATGCAGTAGGTCTTCGCATAGGTCGTAAAACCGTAACAGTAGAACGGGAGCTCAATGAAAATGGTGAGTTTGAATTGCCATCCGTAGAGACTGTAGAGAAGCGCATTATCGACACAAAACCTGGTGCGTTGCTTATCATTCCTTATGACAATCCGACTGGTCAATTATTTAGCAAAGAAACACTTATTGAATATACTAAATTGTGCGTTAAACATAATTTATGGATTATCTCTGACGAAGCGTACCGTGAATTGGCTTATGAAAAAGGGAAAGAAACATCTAGCATTTGGGCTTTAACCGATAAAGATGTGCCTGGCATCGAAGGTCGCCGTATTAGCCTTGAAACAGCTAGTAAAGTTTGGAATGCGTGTGGACTTCGCATTGGAGCCATCATTACGGATAATAAATTGTGCTATGAAAAATCTGTTGCGGAATATACGGCAAACCTTAGCGCTAATACATTGGGCCAATATATTTTTGGCGCTTTGAAACATGAGTCCTATGCGCAGTTGCACAATTGGTATGAGCAACAACGCGACTACTATCGTCAAATGATCTTTGAGCTCCATAAAGGGTTTAAAGAGGTAGAACCAGACTTCATCGTATCCCGTCCTGAAGCATCTATTTACTTTGTAATCGACGTGAGAAAGGTGGCAAAACCTGGCTTTGACGGTGTAGAGTTCGCGTCCTGGTGCGCCGAACACGGTGCAGTGAGCCTTGATGATGGTAAGGAATATACACTCCTCATGGCGCCGCTCAATGGTTTCTATAGTGGTAAAAATGGTGATAATAACCCTGGTAAAACACAGTTGCGCGTGTCTTTCTGTGAGAATCCAGATTTATTGCGCTTGGCTCCTGAATTATTATCTAAACTATTCAGAGCTTATGAAGCACAACGAAATGTATAAACGTAAAGAGTGCCATTCCCAAAGGGAGGCACTCTTTTTGCATCGTAAGTTATCATTATGAGTTATATAGATACTATGTATGGTATAGTATTACGTAAAAAAGAGCTATAATATTCAAAATTATAGCTCTTTTCGTTTTTCCCTAGATATGGTAAGTAGGGAAGGGCTTTTATTTACTTTCTTCATCATGATGCGGTCCCTTAGTACGTATTTCGATTGCCAGTTGCTCGCTAGGTATGGAGCTTTCTTCAGTTGCTGGATATGAAGTGTCTTCTAAGATAACCGTTTCTAATAATTTGTCAATTTCATCAGACTGGATGGATACTTCTTTGTTGTACCATTCGCCAAATTCGCGAATAACTTCTTCGTTGCGACGGAAATAGGTATATTGGTCGATTTTACGCGATTCTACAAGTTCAGCATTCTCTAAGATGCTCATAAATGTAGAAATAGAAGATTGCGATACACCGCAGCGCTTTTGGATACTCTTAACGCTCACACTATGAGGGAAATCGATAAGAGTGTTAGAGTGTACTTGTACACCGAATTCTTTCTCTGGGTGTTTTAGCCACAATATAATATCTAACCGATGCGGATTTGATAATGCTTTCAAGATTTTTAACGGGTCCATAGGGCCTCCTCTTAATTAAAAAATAACGAGTTCCCAACCTTGACCGTGGACTTGCATTATGCGGTCGTATTATACGCGTCTTGCTCCGTATAGGGTTTTTGCTACTTTTATCATACGCTACTTTCACCGTGAAAGCTAGACTTACTTATAAATTTCACGAATTGATGAATTTTATTGCACTTATTTAGAACGGAAAGTATACATTAGTATTAATATATAATGAGTATATATACAACCTGTAGAGACTTTTATAATATATTTCTGAAAAATATAGAATATATTCATCTTTCTGTGATAATTTTTAAAGGTATTTTGGTTCTAAATAGAGAAATATATATACTATATGAACTTATGTAAGTCTAAGCTTTCATTTAAAGGAGCTGAGTATATGGCAATTGATCGCAATGAAACATTTGATGTTATCGTTGTTGGCGCAGGGCCAGCGGGTTCTGCGGCAGCATTACGCCTTGCGGAGCAGAGGGTAAAAGTTTTACTTATCGAACGTGGAACCGCACCAGGTGCTAAAAATATGATGGGTGGACGCATCTATACACATTCTTTGGAGCGTCTTGTACCGGACTTTAGAGACCGTGCGCCGTTGGAACGAAAGGTAACAAAAGAGCGCATTTCTATTGGTACAGGTAATGAAATGACTACCATCGAGTATAGTTACGAAGATGGTGAACCTAATGAAGAATCCTACGTAGTATTGCGTGCTAAATTTGATAAATGGCTAGCAGAAGAGGCAGAGAAAAAAGGGGCTCTCCTCGTATCTAATGTACAGGTAACAGAGCTTATTACCGAAGGTGAAGGTAAACATCGCCGCGTAATAGGGGTTCGCTGTCACGATGACGAAGTATATGCAAAACTAGTTGTCATCGCAGAAGGTTCTAATACATTATTATTGGAACAGGCTGGTCTTACAGGCCCTACAGATCCAAAAACAATGGCTGTAGGGGTAAAAGAGGTATATAAACTCAAAAAAGAGGATCTTGAAAATCGCCTTATGCTATCTGGCGATGAGGGGATGGCGTGGCTTACATTGGGGGACATGACCGATGGCCTATTAGGTGGTGGCTTTATTTATACGAATAAAGACAGCCTTTCCGTAGGTATGGTTGTAGGCCTTGAAGATATCGGTAAAGCTACTAAATCGGTAGATGATATGCTGTTAGCTTTCACAAACCATCCAAGAATCGCACCACTATTAAAAAATGGTCAATTGAAGGAGCATAGTGCGCATCTCGTGCCAGAAGGCGGATTTAAAGCGCTGCCTAAGTTGGGCGGTAATGGGTATGTTATCGTCGGTGATGCGGCGCGCATGTGTATGAACTTGGGGTATACCATTCGTGGGATGGACCTCGCCATCGAATCTGGCATGTGTGCAGCCGATGCGGTTAACGTAGCCTTGCGCGATGAGAACATGGAGCGCGTTGCTAAATTGTATGAACGTCAAATCAAGAATTCTTGGTTATATAAGGACATGAAGCTTTATAAAAATATGCCTGCCTTCCTCGCATCCAACCCTCGTATATTCAAAGAGTATCCAGCTCTTGTGAATAATGTGATGCGCGATGTATTCACTGTAAACGGTGATGGGGCAGTACCAATGATGAAAAAATTGATGAGTAGTGTAAGTGATGTAGGTTCAGTTACCTTGATTCGTGATGCTTGGAAAGGGGTGCGTTCCCTATGAAATTAGAAGAGCGCTTGGGCGCCAATAAATACTATGTAGATGAAACGTCTCCTCATATCATTGTGGATGGCGCTGGCTTTGGCCTGGAAGAGAAAATGAAACTCGTAAATGGCTGTCCTGCTGGTTTATATACATTACAAGAGAATGGCGATTTAGCCTTTGATTTCGCTGGTTGCCTTGAATGCGGTACCTGCCGTGTTCTCTGTGGCGAAACTATCGTAAAAACTTGGAAATATCCACGTAACGCTAAGGGCGTAGAATTTAGACAGGGGTGAGTGTATGGAGTTATTAGTATGTATCAAACAGGTTCCAGATACATCTGAGATTAAGCTGGATCCAGAAACGAATAATCTCATCCGCACAGGTCTGCCTAGTATTGTAAACCCTTACGATATGCATGCGTTAGAGGCAGCTCTTGCGGTAAAAGACCAATATGAAGGTAGCCGTGTAACCGTTGTCACTATGGGTCCTCCACAAGCAGAGGCGGCACTGCGCGAGTGTTTATCCCTCGGTGCAGATGATGCGGTGCTCATTACAGACCGTGCGTTTGGCGGTGCTGATACATTGGCGACAAGCTATACAATTGCCTCTGCCATTCGTCATATTCAACGTACCATGAATCGTGAATTCCAAATCATTTTCTGCGGCAAGCAGGCTATCGATGGTGATACGGCTCAGGTAGGGCCTCAAATTGCTGAGGAACTAGGCATGGCGCAAGCTACCTATGCTTGTGAATTATCCGTAGATCAAGCAGCCCAAAAAGCGATTGTGAAACGAGAACATGAAAATGGCTATGAAATTGTGGAAGTTCCTTTGCCACTATTGGTAACGGCTACGGCTGAACTCAATGAGCCTCGTCAACCCGGTCTTTGGAGCTCGATTTATGCCAAACGGTATACGATTACGCATATTACATTGCGAGATATGCCACATATTGATGAAATCCGTATTGGGCTCAATGGCTCTCCTACACGTGTGCGCAAGGTATACCAACCACCGCTTCGGGGCAAGGTAGAAATGCTTTCATCCGTGGACGAAGGGGCTAAGAAAATTCTTGAATTGGCCTATAATATCAAGCCAGAAAAGTTTTCTCATCTATTAGTGCCGAGCGAAGAACTGGTTGAAGAGCCTGTAGATACCAATGATGAGGGCGTAGATGTAAAAGATCCTGTGCAGCGGGCCGCCTCTGTTGAAAGTGTATCCTCCAGTGAGTTTAAGATTTTAGCAGCTGTTAAAGGTGAAGAAGGTTCCAAAGGAGGTGATCGATAATGGGAGTGACAAATTTTGATGAATATAGAGACGTCTTTGTCGTAGCTGACACCATTGACGACGTAGTGCATCCGGTTACGTACGAACTTATCGGTCAAGCTCGCCGTATTGCTAAGGAATTGGGCCAACTCGTTCAAGTTATGCTACTTGGTGAGAATGTTCAATCCGAAGCGGAGGAACTTGTGGCACATGGTGCGGATATTGTTCACGTTTTTGAAAGCCCTCTTTTGAAATACTATACAACAGACGGCTATACAAAGGTTTTGACGGACTTCTTTGAAGACCATAAGCCTAATATTCTTTTGATTGGTGCAACAAATAATGGTCGTGACCTAGCACCTCGTATGTCTGGTCGCATGAAAAATGGTGTCGTAGCTGACTGTACCATTTTGACAGTAGATACTGAGGAAGGCCTTGTAGAATGGACACGCCCTGCCTTGGGGGGAAATATTTTAGCTGAAATTATTTCCCCAAATCACCGCCCACAAATGGGTTCTGTCCGTCCTAATGTATTTAAAAAGCCTGAACGTATTGCAGATAGTTGGGGCCGCATTCAAATTGAACCATTCGACCTTAAACCTGAAGACATTCGTATGAAGCGTCTTGATTTCATTCCGTTCAGTAAAGCTGGCTATAACATCCAAGAAGCGGATATCATCGTGGCCGGTGGTCGTGGCATGGGGTCCAAAGAAAACTTTGATAAGCTTTACGAACTTGCTGATGCTATCGGCGGCGTTGTAGGTGCTACACGTCCTCTCGTTGAAAAAGGTTGGATTGAATTGCCATACCAAGTAGGCCAAACAGGGAAAACTGTAAGTCCTAAACTATACTTGGCATTCGGTATCTCCGGTGCTATTCAACACGTGAGCGGTATCTCTGGTGCTGACACAATCGTGGCTATCAACAATGATCCAAATGCAGAAATCTTCCAACACGCTAACTATGGGATAGTGGGGGATTGCATGGAAGTGTTAAATGATATGTTGGCGCATTTGAAATAAAAGATGTGCATAAAGTGGCATTAGAATTGTAATACAATAAGGAAAGAGGATACCCTTCCCGAAAGCCTCCAAAGCGAGCTAAGTCGGTTTCAGAAAGGGTATCCTCTTTTTATTATCATATTCCTTAATCCATATGCCACTTTATGTGTTCTTTTAAATACCACCTGCGCCGACATATCATTTTAGAGAGAAGGGAAATGCGCCCAAGGCGGCTTCGAATAGGTATCCCTATTTGGCTTACTGCTGTTGTAGAGCTCAAGTATTAGCGTATTATAAACAAATGCTCCGACATATCATTTTTATTAGTATAGGATGGTGGCTTAGAGTCCATTATATATTAAAGTGGTATAATTAGGGTATAGATATAGTTCGGATTGATAAGGAGGTTTTTATGGCTCGTAATGTTTTTGTTACTGGTGCAACGTCTGGTATTGGTCTTTGTATTGCTGAGGCGTATGCAAAGTATGGCGATAATGTTTTGATTTCTGGACGTCGAGCTGAGGTGTTAGCTGAGGTACAGGCTCGTTTGTCTAAGGAGTATGGCGTGCGCGTTGAGACTTTGGTTCTTGATGTGCGTAGTCGTGAGGATGTTGAAAGCAAGGTTCCAGCAGCAATTGAGGCTTTTGGTGGCGTTGATGTCCTCGTAAATAACGCAGGTCTTGCACAAGGCTTAGAACCTTTCCAAGATAGTGCTGTTGATGATGCGGTGACCATGATTGATACGAATGTGAAAGGCCTTTTATATGTAACAAAGGCTGTACTACCTTATATGATTGATAAAAATGCAGGACATATCGTGAATATGGGCTCTACAGCTGGTATTTATGCATATCCTGGTGGCGCCGTTTACTGCGCTACAAAGGCAGCCGTTAAGACGTTAAGCGATGGTATTCGGATGGATACGATTGCTACGGATATTAAGGTCACAACCATTCAACCGGGCATCGTAGAGACTCCATTTAGTGAAGTCCGCTTTCACGGTGATGCTGAAAGAGCTAAAGCTGTCTATGCCGGCATCGATGCCATCCAACCTGAGGATGTGGCGGACATTGTGTTATATGTAACAAACCAACCTAAACGCTTGCAAATTTCTGATGTTACAATCATGGCGAACCAACAAGCAGCTGGGTTTATGGTGCATAAGAAATAAGATTTCCTATGATTTAATGTGAAAGCTGAGTAAAGGTCTCGTATGTTAACTAAGGAGGCAAAGCAAGTGCAATAAAGCCGGATACTCTTATTTATAAAGGAAAGGCATAAAAAATGAAAAAGTATATCGTTGTTACGGGAGCAAGTTCAGGCATAGGAGCAGCTACGGCAAAAGCTTTTGCACGCCGTGGAGAAAATTTGATCGTTATTGCACGTAGAGCAGAATTATTAGAAAATTTGAAAGGCGAGATTGCTAACATTTCGCTTGATTCAGACGTTATTGTAAAACCTTGTGATCTCTCGCGTAGCGAAAACGTTTTAGCGCTTTGGGATGACCTTAAAAGCTATGAGTTAAAGGCACTTATTAATAATGCAGGCTTTGGTGATTTTGGATTCATGGGCAATCATGATATTCAAAAAATGGTAAAAATGATAGATTTAAATGTAACTGCACTTGCGATACTTTCCAGTTTATTCGTGCGAGATTATAAATGTAAACAAACACAGTTGATAAATGTTTCCTCCGTGGGCGGCTATTTTCTAGCACCAGGCGTAGTACCATATTGTGGCACAAAATTTTTTGTAAGTGCTTTCACAGAGGGCTTGTATCATGAGCTTGCACAGGATGTGGATGCTAAAATGCAGGCTAAAATCTTAGCGCCTGCTGCTACTAAAAGCGAGTTCTGCGATGTAGCTTCAGGTAAAAGCGGATTTGATTACGATGCTTCATTTGAAAAGTATCATAGCAGTGAACAGACCGCAGATTTTTTGCTCACCCTTTATGATAGCGATGCATGTGTTGGCGAGGTGGATTTAACTAGCTTTGAGTTTAAGCTCAGCGGGCCAAAATTTAATTACCTAGCTGCTGCCAAATAGTAGATAGGGATGGATTATATATAAACATAGATACTCCTGATGAGCGTCTTAGCATCTATTTTGAATATATGTTTGTATAGTAGCTAATATAGAACTCAGGATTTTATATCAAAAATAACTACTTGAAATTCCCTATCATTTAGGGTATAATTATAAAATAAGTTTTGATAAAGAATATTTTGTAAAATATATTTATAAATTATAATATTCTTAATACATGTGTTGTGTTTGTACAGATGTATATGTAAAAGAGCGGAGATTATAATCATGTTGAAGAAATTTGTATTGATGGCTGTTGCTTGTGCATGTGTAGGTTCTTATACTGTTGCCGGTGCTCAAGGTACTCTTGATGTAAAACCGAATCAACCTAAATCTGTGGTAGCTGAACATGAAGCGCCAATGGTTGGCATGCCAAGCCCGTTTCATGAGTTTTCTACTGTAGATGAAGCGGCTAAATATATGAATATTACACCTCAAATGCCTAAGGTATTGCCTGTAGGTTACAACATTGAATCTATAAGTACTATTGATAAGGACGTATTGCAAGTGGTTTATGTTTACCAAGCTGGTGAAGATGCTACTCGTAATCAAGCTGCAGGCAAACGCATCGTGTATCGCGTATCTAATGAAATAAAAGAAGATATTAGCGGTGATTATAGCGATTTTCGTGTAACAGCTAATGAAAAAGTAAACGGCACAAAGGTTATTTTTAAAGGTGGCAATAAAATGGTATATCTCATAGGTTGGACCAAAGACGGACAAACCCATGGGATGTACTTCGAACGGCCTGTAACTCGTGACATGGCTAAAGCCATCGTTGCTAATACAGTTGCACCAAATTTACATACAAAATAATATATAAAAGCCCAGGTCTAGTGGAATAGGCATGCGAGCTGTGGTGAAGCACTCGCATGGACACTGTAAGGGTTTTATATGGAACGGCTCCTCATATGAGGGGCCGTTTTTGTTGCTATGCAAAACTTTCATAATGAGAATCACTCTAATATACCACTGCGGGTATACATATATATAAAGACTATTGATAGAATAGAAATATAGCTAATTTATAATAAAAGAAGGCAGGTGATGTATTGTATCGATTATTATTACAGCGTTTGGCGAGTATTGTTGGTATTTTACTAGTTGTAACCATCGGTACATTTGTATTGATTAAACTATCCCCCATTGACCCCGTGGCGATGAAGTTTAATCTGGTAGGGGCTACACCTGATCCTGTATTAGTAGAGCAGATGCGAGAACAGTTGGGCCTCAACGACCCGTGGTGGCAGCAATATATACGCTGGCTAGGCCAACTCGTGCGAGGCGACTTCGGTGAATCTATATTGTATTCTTTACCAGTAGCAACTATTTTGGGTGGAGCACTGCCGAATACATTGGGACTCGTATCACTGGCACTTATTATGGGCGTAGTCGTAACGATACCGCTTGGTATGCTATCGGCAAGGTATCAGGATTCTTGGGTCGATCATGTAATTCGGCTATTTACGTTCTTCGCTTTGGCGATTCCGGGGTTCTGGGTAGGGCTCTTACTATTGTATTTATTTGGCGTGAAGCTGCAGCTTGTATCGGTGACGAATACAAAGGGCTTTACTGTGTATATACTGCCGGCCTTGACGATTGCTCTGTGGATTTGCGGCTTATATATTCGCCGTTTGCGTAATGCTATTCTGGAGGTTGAGAAACAGCCTTTTGTACAGGGGGCTAGAGCTCTCGGCTTACCGGAGTGGATGGTATATTGTCGCTATATCTTTCCTCACGTCGGACTTATGTTATTGCCTATGATGGGTGTTACGATGGGGGCCATGTTAGGCGGCTCCGCGGTTATTGAAACGGTGTTCTCCATCAAAGGCATCGGTTATATGATGGTACAGGGCATAACCGCCCGTGATTATGTATTGATGCAGGGCTATATCATCTGGATTACATTGGTGTTCATCGTGATTAACATCATCATTGATGTATTGAGCATTTGGCTTAATCCGAAACGAAGGGCCGCTATACAAGGAGGCTCTTATGAATAGACGAAAGCCTTATGGCCTATATATCATGCTTGTACTGGCGGTGTTGTGGATCGTATTTTTCCTCTGCGCTCCGTACATAGCGCCTTATAATCCGGAGGCGACGAATGTGGCCGAAAGGTTACAGGATATCAGTAGTACTCATTGGCTCGGAACCGATCAGCTGGGCCGCGACGTGTGGTCTCGCATCCTTTATGGAGGAAAGGCATCGCTGTGGATTGCTTTCACCATTATCGGCATCAGCGGAGCGATAGGCATCGTTATCGGCGGATTGGCGGGATTCTCTACGCCACGCGTTGACCATTGGCTGTCGCGATTGATCGATTTGGTACTGGGATTTCCGAATATGGTTATCGCCATTGCTTTCATCGGTATCATGGGACCAAGCATAACGAATGTCATCATTTCGCTGTGCATTACTAAATGGGCGGAATATGCGCGCATCACGAGGGGCCTTGTCCATATCGAACGCCATGCCGAGTATATTACCTTTGCTCGCATGTCCGGCGCTTCGAGGATTCGTATTTTATGGCGTTACATTCTGCCGAATGTTCTGCCGCCGCTATTAATTGTCATTATTCAACATTTAGGGGATGCCATCATTCTGGTGGCCAGTTTCTCGCTTATCGGCATCGGTGTGCAACCGCCTGACCCTGAATGGGGCGCGATCCTGTTGAGCTCCCGCGATTTTCTGCAAACCGCGCCTTGGCTATTAATCTATCCGGGGCTTGCGATTTTTATTACCGTTGTTCTGTTTAACTATATTGGTGATGCGTTGCGTGATGCCCTCGATGTATCACGATGACCGCATACAATATGAATGTTTTTAGTGAAAGCCTCATCACAATGAGGTGTGAAAAGGAGTATTTATGAAACGTTGGTTATTGGCATGTGTATCCATGCTGTGTATGGTGGCTCTCTTGGTGGGCTGCGGCAATGATACGGCTAAACAAGGCAAGCATCTGAATGTCGGCCTATATTGGTTCGGTGAAACATTAGATCCGACACATGAATGGGATGCGTGGACCTTGACACGTATCGGGGCAGGTGAAACCTTGGCTACGGTGACACCGGATATGAAATTTACCGGACAATTAGCTGATTCATGGGAAAATATTGACCCAACTACATGGAAATTCCATATCAGAGAAAATGTAAAATTCCACAATGGTACTGCGATGACACCTCAGAAGGTAAAAGAGTCCATCGAGTATACGATGAAACAGAGTCCTCGTTCCGCGAAGGCCGTTAAAATCGAATCCATTACCGTTGATGGTCAAAATTTGATCATTAAAACTACGGAACCTAATGGCTCCTTATTGTCCAGCTTGACTGAACCTGCATTCGTTATCATGGATACGGCAGACCTAAAAGATGTGGCGTCTAAACCGGTTCTTACGGGGCCGTACAAGATCACTTCTTTCACAAAGGGTGAAAGCATCGAGTTAACGGCATTCGCTGATTATTGGGGTGGCAAACCGGGCCTTGATTCTGTAACTGTAAAGGATATTGAAGACAATAATAAGCGCGCTATGGCGTTGCAATCTAAAGATGTGGATGTCATTCAAAAGGTGGACTCCGCTAATCGCAGCTTGTTTAAAGACGGATTCAACATTCAAGAGGTGGCAGGTGTCCGCGTAATGATGCTAAAGATTAATCATACGGAAGCCTCTCCGTTACATGATAAAAATGTACGTTCCGCTGTGGCTCATATCATCAATTACGATACGATGGCGAAAGTTATCGGCGGCGGTGCATTGGCAGGTGGTGCTCCATTCCCTCCTTCCGCAAACTTGGGCTATGACGGGCTTTCAAATAAGGAAGTCACCGACCTTGCAAAAGCAAATGAATTGTTGACCCAAGCGGGTTATGTGAAGAACGGCAACGGTATCTATGCAAAAGACGGTAAGGAATTGAAGTTGACCCTCGCAATTTGGGGCAAGGATACCAGCATGTATGAAGAAATTCAACAAGAATTGAAACAGGCGGGCATCGCGGTAGAACTCAGAAAATTACAAAGTCCTAATGAAGTGGATACCCTCGGCGTAGACGCCTTTGATTTGGTGGAACGCAATGTGGTAACCATGTCTACAAACGATCCGTATTGGTTCCTCAGCTTGTTCTATAAATCCGGTTCTAAAGCTAATGTGGGCGGCTATAACAATCCTCAAGTGGATGCATTAATCGACAAGTTGGCGGTTACATTTGATCAAAATGAACGGACGAACGTGGCTAAGCAGGTGCAGTCCATTTTGCTTGATGATGTGGCTGATATCTATTTGTTGTACCCTGCTGCCAATGTGGTTTCCACATCCAAGGTTAAAAATGTGCCGGTGCATCCAATTGATTACTACTTATTGACAAAGGATTCTACTATTGAATAAATGTGATTGCATAGTATTTGACAATGTATCAATTTCATACGGTGCGGAACAGGCTGTGCGCGATGTATCCTTTTCCGTGCGCACCGGTGAGGTGTTTGCCATCGTCGGTGAAAGCGGCTCCGGGAAATCGACGTTGATTCGCGCCGCCTTCGGTATGCTGAAGAAGGCCACTATAAGCGGTCAAATTTTGCTGAACGGCACGGATATTATGACGTTGAGCGATAAGGACTGGCGACAAATGCGCGGCATGAGTACGTCGATGATTTTTCAGAATCCCAGTGCCTATTTGAACCCGGCTCGTACTGTGGAAAACCATTTCAAAGACTTGCTGCGCGCCCATGATGAACCATATGATGTGAATCGCGTACTGCATATGTTACAGCTCGTCCACTTGACGGAAGGGGAACGTATTCTACAATCCTATCCGTTCCAACTGAGCGGCGGTATGCAACAACGCCTGGCGATTGCGTTAAGCCTGATTCTGAAACCGGACATCGTATTTGCCGATGAGCCAACCAGTGCTTTAGATATGCTGGTACAATCGTCGGTGCTGGATTTATTGAAAGAAGTAACACAGGCCCTAGGGGCAACCGTGATTCTGGTAACCCATAACATCAAGGCGGCTGCGCGCATTGCGGACCGCATCGGTGTGATGAATAAAGGGCACCTTGTTGAAATGGGCGCTACCGAAGAGGTAATGGCGCATCCTAAAGATGACTATACACGTATACTGTTGGATTCCGTGATGAAAGTGGTGTAATATGATACAAGCTGAGCATATATGTAAATATTATACGAACCACAATCATACGGTGCGCGCCGTTGATGATGTGTCCTTTACCGTTACTGAACATGAGCGGGTAGGTATTGCCGGCGGTAGCGGTTCCGGTAAAAGTACGCTCCTTAGACTCATGGCGATGCTGGAAAAACCTACATCGGGTACATTGCGACTCTTCGGCAAAGATATATCACAGATTCAAAACCATACGGAAGTGTACCGCTCGCTGCAGATGATGTTTCAAAATCCGTTGGCGGTTATTCCGCCACGGATGAACTTGGAAGCATTTCTATTTGAGCCGTACATTAACTATGGTCTTATGGACATGATCGAAGCGAAGGAAGATATTCGCAAATGGATCCGACATGTAGATTTACCGGAAACAATTATCCGGAAATACCCTCACGAAGTCAGCGGAGGTCAGCTGCAACGTGTCGTACTAGCGAGAATCATGCTAATGAAGCCGAAACTGGTACTCTTTGATGAACCTACATCGGCCCTTGATGCGGTGAACCAGAAACTCGTACTCGACCTATTACAAAAACTACATAAAGAACAACCCTTCGGCTATGTGTTTGTGAGCCATGACATCGGACTGCTACAAGCCGTAACAGATCGAATCCTGGTGATGCAAGACGGACAAATCGTGGAAAACATTGAATCAACCCGACTGAAAGAAGCGGTACATCCGTATACACGAACACTAGTAGAAGCGAGTGTGTAGAAAAGAGAGCCCCTGTTTCAAACAGGGGCTCTTTAATTATCTTTCATATTCCTCCCTTACGATAAAAGAAATCACATGTTTTCTTTCAGAAAGAGAGGTCTGATTATGACAGCAGTAAAGCATGAATGGCGTAAGCACGAAAAGGAATTGTATTGTCCAAAGCAGCAGGCTGTGCAGGTTACGGTACCGAGTATGAAGTTCCTCGTGTTGGACGGCGTGGGAAATCCTAATCATGCGGCCTTTGCCGATGATATCGAGGCGTTATATTCGTTGTCCTATGGGATAAAGATGTTGCCGAAAAAGGGCGTGACGCCGGATGGGGACTTTGATTACACCGTGTATCCGCTGGAGGCGCTCTGGAAGCAGATTGAGCATACAGAGCAGTTTGATAAGAATAATTTGCAATATCGGGTGATGATCAGACAACCTGATTTTGTGACTCCTGACGTGTTGGAGGCGGCCATTATTAATGTGTCCAAGAAAAAATCGTTGCCTCGATTTAAGGATGTGCGGCTTGAATCGATAGAGGATGGTGATTGCGTGCAGATACTGCATGTCGGGCCTTATGATAATGAACCGGAATCGTTTGTGAAAGTAAATGAATTCTGTTCTGCTCATAGTTTGCAACGTGTTAATGACGAGTGGCATCGGGAAATATATCTGTCCGATGCGCGAAAGGTGGAGCCCGCAAAATTGAAAACGGTGCTGCGCGTGCAAGTGAAAAAGGGATAGTATAAAGCTGTCATATTAAACTTAATCGGATTTATGAAGGAGGCGCCTTATGAATCTGAATAGTTTTTTCTTATTATTCCCAAGCATTTTTATGTTGCACGAATTTGAGGAGATTCTTTTATTTCCGAGATTTATGCGAAGAAATCCAAAACTACAACAGCAATTTTTAGCGTCCGCTTTTACACCGTTCAGATTCAATGCCATCGTCTGTCAGGAATTCATACTCCTGTTGATTATACTAGGCTTAAGTATATATTTTGAAAGCTTCAACATTTACATCACTGTCATCATAGCGTATATATACCATGTGATTGGGCATATATTCCAAAGTATCTTCCTGCGACAGTATATACCGGGCGTTCTTAGTGGTATCATCACGGCCGGTTATTGTACTTGCCGAATCTATGATGCGGTATCGGCAAACTATTGGCTTTTGGCATATTCGTTCATAACATTGCTGATCATTCTTGTAAACATTGCGGTGAGTTTTAAAATATTACAGATGTTACAAAAACCTTCTGATTAGACTATGAACGGAAAGCTTTCACAGATATATAGATACATTGTTAAACAAAACGGCTCCTCTAAGAGGAGTCGTTTTTTGTATAAAAAAGGTCATCAACAGTGTGTCGATGACCTCTATATAGGTAATATATTATTATTTAATTTCCGCTTTTAAATCAATAATATGTTTAGCTGCCACGCATCCCGGGCAGTCACAGAATTCAGCGCCTTTTGCCTTAATGTCTTTAGCATGTTGTAATAGATTAGCCGCACCTTCTGCCCCAAGAATTTGTGTACCAAGTTCAGAGCCTGCAAAGCCGATTGTTTCGTCGATGAGTGCAATGTTTTGCTCCGCAACGGATACGAGTTGTTTTGTAAGTGCTTCTTGTTCAGGTTTGCCTTCTGCATTGATCCAAGATTGAGCGAATTCTTTTAATGTTGGATTGCTTGTAGGTGCATCTAATAAAGCTTGTACGAGTTCTTTTACTTGTGTATGTGTCATGATAATCTCCTTTTATAAACTACTAATTATATAGAACAGTGCGTTAACTAGTATTATATGAGCACATGTTCCTTTTGTTGAGTTCATTATAGCACCTACCATAATTTTGAATAGTAGAATGATTTGCGATAGATACTATCAAATAGGATAGATTTGTGATGATTACTGAGAAAATTTTTTGATATAATTTAATAATAAAAGCCGAATACCAAAAATTGGCGCAATGTAGCTGTATTGAAAACATAGTTTTATTGATTTTGTAAAAGCTAGAATCAGATAGTTATAAACAAATTGGAATTTGTAAGTGAGGTGAGTTTCTTTGAAAGCGTATATTAGGCGTTTAGAAACAGAGTTTTCCTTGATAGAAAATGGCTTCAAAGAGGAAGAAAGACGAGCCTTGGTCGATTATAAATCTAATGATACTGAATATATCAAGGAGTTAGCATTTTTAGCCTATAAATCTGATATCTATCAAGTAAGAATGTACGGTGTATTTCTTTTTGGATACTTATCAGATCAAAAAGATATTTTGGTATTTATGAGAGATGAAGTGTCTGAAGATGATAATTGGAGAGTTCAGGAAGTATTAGCAAAGGCATTTGATGAATTTTGCAGAAAGACAGGGTATGAAAAAGCTCTTCCAATTATTGATGAATGGTTAGATAATCATAATCCAAATACGAGGAGAGCCGTTACAGAGGGATTAAGAATATGGACAAGTAGGCCATATTTCAAAGACAACCCTAATGAAGCTATTAGACGAATTGCTGTACTAAAAGAAGATACCAGTGAATATGTCAGAAAATCGGTAGGCAATGCTTTAAGGGATAATAGCAAAAAATTTCCTGAATTAATTAGAGCTGAACTCAATAATTGGAAATTAGACAGCAAAGAAATAAATCAAGTGTACAAATTGGCGAGTAAATTTATTAGCTGACAAATTTAAGTTTATCTGATTAATGTAATTGTAAACTATGGAGGTAGTAATGAATAAGATCACTTGCATATGCTTAGGCGTTAGAGACATGGAACGATCAATAAAGTTTTATAGAGATGGTTTGGGATATAAGACTGACTGTAAAGAAAATAATCCGCCAGTAATATTTTTCAATACAGCAGGGACAAAATTTGAACTATTTCCTTTGGAACAATTAGCAAAAGATATTGATGAAAGCAATCCTCCAACGGGAAATGGATTTGCTGGAATTACATTAGCTTATAATGTTGAACATAAAGAAGATGTTGATAGTGTCATTGAATTAGTACGAAATGCTGGGGGAAGAATTGTAAAAGAACCACAAGATATTTTTTGGGGTGGTTATCATGCATATTTTGCTGATCCAGATGGATATTACTGGGAAGTTGCATGGGGTCCAAACTTTAAGTTTGATGAAAAGGGATTATTGAAATTTTAGTAGTTAATCTTGCTCAGGCGTGTCTTCGGCATCAGCTTATTATAGACTTAGAATCATGCTGTAACTAGTATTATATAGGCATTTGTTCTTTTATTGATATAATTTACTTAATACATGTTGTTTGTTTATAGGGGAATGTATCATGAAAAAGATTATATGTGCACTGGCCACGTTAGCTTTCATAGGTTCTATCAATGTTGTGTCCGCAGATGATTTGATGCGGTTCCGTATTAATGGTAATTCAATTTATGACCAGCCTTATGGTGATCGAAATGAGTTTCCTTGTCCAGATGGACTTGGTAGTTGCAGTATGACTGATAAGGATTATAGAAGTATTCGGAAGGGTCAAGCTTTAGAGGTATTTGATACTGTATACGAGGCTAAGCAACATTTGAACTTTAAACCGCAGTTGCCAAGTGGAGTAGAGGCATTACATGCTATACATGTGGCTGTTGTAGATCATGATGTACTACAAGTCGTGTATGCCTATCATGAGCTTTTAAAAGAAAAATACTTTGACCGTGTAGATGATATGCCAAAGTATATTAAATATCGCGTATCTACTTTATCTGGTAATATCGCAGGTGACTATAAGGATTATGTGCCTCAGAAAACAGAGGTTGTAAATGGCATGACGGTAACTTATCGAATGGTAGATGACTCCGTTTATTTAGCATCATGGGAACATGAGGGTCAGAACCATGTGTTCTTATTTAATGAGCCAGTTTCTGTTAAACGAGCTAGAGAAATAATTAATAGTGTAGGTGCAAATTAAGTTTATCGTTGCACTACTTAAATACTCTTTACACAAATAGCGATATACATTCCTCTTTGTTGTGATTGATATTAGAAATAATGGAGTTTATATGAACGCAGAAAATTATAAGATTTCAAAGCTACCATATATAGAAACTGGTAGTAATGAAATTATGGAAAAGTACCAAATACGCACGCAATATGAAACAGAACCACCTCATGGGGATGCTATATACTCTATTGCTATAAAAAATAAGGTATTGCCATTTTGGATTTATGGTAGAGATGTTACTTTCATAGGTAGTAGCATGGTTATGGTGGAATCTGTACAATGTAAAACTTGGGATCCCATAGAAACTATCATTATTGATTTAGAGAATGAAGTGTATGCTAATTTAAAGGAATGGTATACAGATATTTCATTTGTTAGTGAACGCATTGAGCTAACGAACCAAGTGGTAAAGAAGAAGAAACTCATTATGAATGATTTTGATAGTTTAGAGTGGACTAACTACTAACGATGAGTTTTATGAAATCATATTCATTTTATTTTAATTGACATAAGTCTATAGAATACAGTACAATACCCTTATATCTTAAATCAAGCGATGAACGGGTATAAAGGTTTACAAATCCTGCTTTCAGAGAGTTGCCGGCTGGTGCGAGGCAATAGAGGTTGTACGCTGACACTCTCCCGTGAGCTTCGGTGGCGAACGTCAGTAGTCATCGACGGTGGTTCCGTTATACCCGAAACGAGTCCCAATTAGGGTGGTACCGTGTTATGAATATAACGCCCCTTTGAGCAACGACGGTTGTTCTGAGGGGCTTTTTTATTTGTGAAAGTCTAGTAAATCACTGATATATATGGTGTCGACATTGGTGATGTTACAAACTTTCACGATGGATAGATATAATAAAGTATTATGTTTTATGAGGATAGAAAAGGTGGCTATTATGGAACAGAATCGCGTATATTTCTTCGATACAACCCTTCGTGATGGGGAACAAACACCAGGTGTGTCTTTACAAACTCCTGAAAAAATTGAAATTGCGAAAGGCCTAGTACGCCTCGGCATCGACGTAATCGAGGCTGGCTTCCCAGCTGCATCCCCTGGAGATTTTGAAGCGGTACAAACGATTGCTCGCGAGGTTAAAGGCACAACGATTTGTGGCTTGGCCCGTGCCAACGAAAAGGACGTGCAAAAGGTGGCTGATGCGTTGAAAGATGCAGAGCGCAGCCGTTTACATGTATTTATCGCTACATCCGAAATCCACATGAAATATAAATTGAAAATGACTCGTCAAGAGGTATTGGATCGCGTTAAATCTATCTTGGAATTTGCAAAAGGCAAATTTGATGAAATCGAGTTCTCCGGTGAAGATGCGGCTCGTACAGACTTGGATTTCTTGTGTGAAGTATTCGGCGTGGCTATCGCTGGTGGCGCTACAATTATTAATGTACCAGATACCGTGGGGTACATGAACCCTAACGAATTTGGTGACAAAATCCGTTATATTAAAGAACATACACCAGGTATTGAAAATGCCATCATCTCTGTTCACTGTCATGACGACTTAGGCCTTGCCAATGCGAATACGTTAGCTGCTATTAAAGCAGGTGCACGTCAAGTAGAGGGCACAATTAATGGCCTAGGTGAACGTGCAGGCAATGTAGCAATTGAAGAGGTTGTTATGGCTCTTAAAACACGCCATGATTATTTCGATGACCTTCAAGTGAATATTGATACAAAACAATTTACGAAAGTATCTAAACTTGTGAGCCGTTTAACAGGTGTTGTAGTTCCTCCAAATAAACCAATTGTAGGTTCTAACGCCTTTGCTCATGAGTCTGGTATTCACCAACATGGTATGATGAGCAACCCTGAAACGTATGAAATCATGACGCCTGAATCCGTAGGTGCTGAAAAAACAGACCTCGTATTAGGTAAACACTCTGGTCGTCATGCCTTTGCCGATCATTTGGCAAAACTTGGATTCCAATCTTTCACAGAAGAGAAAATCAACGATCTCTTCGGTAAATTCAAAGAATTGGCGGACCGCAAAAAACAAGTATACGATGATGATATCGTAGCCCTTGTAGTAGATAATCTTCACCACAAAAAAGCATTTGAACTCGTGGCTCAATACTACAAATTGGGCGAAAAAGGCTATGCCTATGCTGACGTTCGTCTCATGACTCCAGAAGGTGAAAAAGCCGATGCAGCCGTTGGTGATGGCCCAGTAGACGCATCCCTTAAAGCGGTTGAACGTGTGGTTGGCTTGCCAATCAGTTTGAAAGATTACCAAATCCGCGCTATAACAGCTGGTAAAGATGCCCTTGGGGAAGCAACTCTCAAGGTAGAATATAACGGTCGTTTGTACCATGGTCGTGGTATCAGCACCGATATTGTTAAATCAAGTGTAAATGCATATATTAATGCAGTAAACTCAGTATTCCTAGCTATGGAGCTAGAACAACAGGAGGAAGAATAATATGGGTATGACCATTACTGAAAAGAATATGGCTCGTCATGCGGGTCTTGATGTTGTAAAACCAGGCCAAATCATCGAATGTCATTTGGATGCGGTATTGATGAACGACATCACATTCCCACCAGCGCGTAAAGAGTTTTTGAAAATTGGCAAACCTGTATTTGATCGTCATAAAATTTACTTGGTGCCTGACCATTTTACACCCAATAAAGATATTCAATCCGCTACACAAGCTAAGGTCATGCGCGACTTCGTACGCGAACATGGCATTACGAACTATTTTGAAGTTGGTAGAATGGGTATCGAGCACGTTATTTTGCCAGAAAAAGGTCTTATCGGTCCTGGGGAAATGATGATCGGCGCTGACTCCCATACTTGTACATATGGTGCAGTGAATGCATTCTCCACAGGCGTAGGCTCTACTGATGCGGGCGTTGCTATGGCGGAAGGTAAAACTTGGTTCAAAGTGCCTGAAACCATTAAGGTTGAGCTTATCGGCAAACCTAATAAATGGGTAACGGGGAAAGATGTAATTCTTGACTTGATTGGTCAAATCGGTGTAGACGGCGCTCGTTACATGGCTCTTGAATTCGCCGGCGAAGGCGTACAGCATATGACTATGGCTGACCGTCTTACAATTTGTAATATGGCTATCGAAGCGGGCGGTAAATGTGGCGTATTCCCTTACGACGCAATTACTGAAGAATACATCAAAGGTCGCGTAAATCGCCCTGTTGAGCCAATCACTCCAGATGCTGATGCGGTATATGCCCAAACTATTACAATTGACTTGTCCAAATTACAACCAGTTGTAGCATTCCCTCATTTGCCATCCAACACACATTACATCAACGAAATCGACAAGGATATTAAAATCGACCAAGTTATCATCGGCTCTTGTACAAATGGCCGTTACGAAGACTTGGTGGCAGCTGCAGAGATCTTCAAAGGTCGCAAAGTAGCTCCATTCGTTCGTTGTATCGTAATCCCTGGGTCCCAAGATGTATACGACCAAGCTATGAAAGATGGTTTGTTAGACATCTTCATTCAAGCTGATTGCGCTGTGTCCACGCCAACATGTGGTCCTTGTCTAGGCGGTTACATGGGTATCATGGCTGCAGGGGAGCGCACCGTCTCCACCACAAACCGTAACTTCCGTGGTCGTATGGGTCACGTTGATTCTGAGGTATATTTGGCAAGCCCTTACGTGGCGGCAGCAAGTGCTGTATTAGGCCGCATTGCAGGTCCTGAGGAGGTTTAATATGGATTTTGAAAGCAAGAAAATCTGGCGCTACGGCGACGATGTAGATACAGACGTAATTATTCCGGCTCGTTACTTGGCGATTGCCGATTGGAACGAATTGGCTGAACATGCGATGGAAGATATTGATACAACATTTGCTCCTAATGTGAAAGCCGGCGAAATCATGGTAGCTGGTAAAAACTTTGGTTGTGGTTCCTCTCGTGAACATGCCCCAGGCGTTATCAAAGCTAAAGGCGTGCCTGTTATCATTGCACACTCCTTTGCACGTATCTTCTTCCGTAATGCTATCAACATCGGTTTACCAGTTGTGGAAATCGGTGAACAAGTTGATCGTATCGATGCAGGTGATGCAATCGGCGTAGACTTGTCTAAAGGTATCGTGTACAACTTGACGAAAAACGAACAATACCAAGGCACTGAATTGCCACAATTCATTCAAGACCTTGCGGCGGCAGGCGGTCTTGTGAACTTTGCGAAAAACCGCAAATAGGGGCGAGCCGAACACTCGTCTCAAGCCTCCACTGGCCAGGTCTGACTTCGGCCTGCGGCCTCCGCAGGGCCAAAGTCGTTTTCGACGAGCATTCGGCTCTCGGAAGTGTGAAGGCTCGGCACAGGCTATATAGACCTGAATAGTGCAATAAAGGCTGATGAGTTTGTGGTTCATTTATGAGCATTTACTATATGGAGAGGTAAGATGAGCGAAAAGAATATTGTATTGATTCCTGGTGATGGTATCGGTACTGAGATTATTGCGGCCGCGAAGGCTGTGTGTGATGTGGCTTTTGAGAAAGCCAATGTAAAGGTTAATTGGATCGATAAGAAAGCAGGCGGTGCGTCTATTGATGCGTATGGCGTGCCGTTGACTGAGGATACTATCGAGGCTTGTAAAAATGCTGATGCTGTATTGCTTGGTGCTGTTGGCGGTCCCAAATGGGATAATGTAGATCCTTCTATCCGTCCTGAAAAGGCAATCCTAGGTCTTCGTAAGGAACTTGGTTTGTTCTGTAACTTGCGTCCTGTAAAAATCTATCCATCTTTGCAAGAGTATTCTCCACTTAAAAAGGAGCTCGTACAAGATGTAGATTTCGTCATCGTTCGTGAGTTAACTGGCGGTATTTATTTCGGTGAACGGGAAGAGGCACAAGGTGAAGGTGCTAACGAGTTCGCTTGGGATAAAGAAACGTACAGCCGTTATGAAGTAGAGCGCATCATGGACATCGCTATGGAAACAGCTCGTAAACGCAACAAAAAGGTTGTATCCGTAGATAAAGCAAATGTATTGGCTTCTTCTCGTTTGTGGCGCAAAATTGCCCAAGAGAAAGCTGCTGCCAATCCAGATATTGCAACAGATTACCTTTATGTAGATAACACCGCGATGCAGCTCGTTGTAAATCCTGCACAATTCGATGTTATCGTTACAACGAACTTATTTGGCGATATCTTGTCCGACGAAGGCGCTGTTATCTCCGGTTCTATCGGGCTTTTACCATCTGCATCCATGGGTACCGGTACTGCATTGTATGAGCCAATCCACGGATCCGCACCGGACATCATGGGCCAAAACTTGGCAAATCCGTTGGGGACAATCTTGTCCGCTGCGATGATGTGTCGTCATTCCCTTGATTTACCTCAAGTGGCTGACGCTATTGAAAGTGCTGTAGAACAAGTGCTAGTTGATGGTTACCGCACTGGCGATATCTACCGCGAAGGGTTGAAACGAGTAGGTACAACAGAAATGGCGCAAGCCGTAATTGAACGTTTATAAAAGTAATGAACTAAGATTCCTGAAAGGTATTAACGTGAGTTACGTCATTTTTAAAATCGTATTATAAGCGTTAAGATATAGGTATTATAATATATTTGTCCAATTAAAAAAGAGAAGGTTGTAAGGCCCTCTCTTTTTTTGTAGGACACTAGCGGTATACGTAGTTGTTCTTCATATATTAGAGTGCTATATTGGTAGATGTATGGCAAAATATTCTTTAAGGAGGCCTTTATGAATTCTTCGATGTATCGAAATTTAACCATTACTGCTTTATTGATGGCACTAGCCATTATGATTCCTATCGTGATGCCTTTGAAAGTTGTGATTCCACCGGCATCGTATACATTGGCGAGTCATGTTCCTATATTCCTAGCCATGTTCTTATCTCGTAAGATGGCAGCTTGTGTCGTGATAGGTTCTACTCTAGGTTTCTTTGTAGCAGGGTTCCCACTTGTTATCGTTATGCGTGCTGCATCTCATATCATCTTTGCCTTGATGGGGGCTTACTATATTAAACATCATCCAGGTGTATTAACAGGGGCTCTATCCTTTGTTGCGTTTAACATTGCTTGTGCTATCGTTCACGCTATTGGTGAGGTACTAGCATGCCTATTGTTCTATACTACCACTACGATGCCAAACATTGATCTCATCTACGTTGTATTTGTTCTTGTAGGTGGCGGTACCATCGTTCACAGCTTGGTTGATGGATATATTGCATTATATATCTATAAAGCTATCCCTGGACTATCTAAATCGGGTAATAAATAATCATATAATTACATATACTCGTAACCACTCATGGGAAATCGATATGTACTAATGTACGGCATGTGATTACCTATGAGTGGTTTTTATAATAATTCTCAAATCTGTACCTACAGATACAGACTTAATTATGCGATATGATTATAATAAAACCATAATTAATGACCGATTTATGTTGTATTCATTGATACAACATGGGGCCATATATTGGGGAATACCGGTGAAAGTTGTTTCTCTCATCTGTGGGCCTTTATAGACTCATTAAAAGATATGAGGTGAGTATATTTACTTTCACAGAACATGGAGGTTATTATGAGAAAGCACATTAAAAACAATGTATCATGGGTTGGTAAAATCGACTGGGAATTGCAAGAGTTTCACGGCTCTGATTACACCATTAATAATGGATCTAGCCAAAATGCCTATTTGATTGAAGAGGAGAAGACGGTCCTCATCGATACTGTATGGAAACCACATTCCTCCGAGTTCATTGATAATTTGGAATCTGAAATTGATTTGAATACGATTGATTTCATCGTATGTAACCACGGCGAAGTGGATCACAGCGGTTCCTTGCCTGCATTGATGGAAAAAATTCCTAATACGCCTATTTATTGTACAGAAAATGCTGTTAAGTCCTTGGTTGGACAATATCATCACCCTGAATGGAATTTTAAAACTGTTAAAACAGGGGACTCCGTAGATATTGGGAATGGTAAATCCTTGGTGTTTGTGGAAATGCGCATGCTCCACTGGCCTGATTCCATGGCGACGTACATGACAGGGGATAATATCTTGTTCTCCAACGATGCATTTGGTCAACATTTCGCTGTAGAGGAATTATGGGCAGATAAGGCCGATCAATGCCGTCTATGGGAAGAGGCAATGAAATATTACGCTAATATCTTGAATCCATTCTCTCCATTGGTAAAAGCTAAAGTTGAAGAAATTCAAAAGCTTAACTTGCCAATCGATATCATAGCGACTAGTCATGGCGCGATTTGGCGTGAAAATCCAATGCAAATTGTAGAAAAATACTATGAATGGTCGCAAGCGTACCAAGAGGATCAAATCACAATTGTATACGACACTATGTGGGATGGCACCAAGAAGTTGGCACATAAGATTGCTGAAGAAATTGCGAAACAGTCGCCTGATACACGTGTTAAGATTTTCAATATTAGTAAAACCAATAAAAATGATATCATGACAGAAGTCTTTAAGTCTAAAGCTATTGCTGTAGGGTCTCCAACAGTAGGTAATAGCGTATTATCTTCCGTAGCTGGTTGGCTCGATTTCTTGCGTGAGTTGAAATTTAAAAATAAAAAGGCTGCTGTATTCGGTACCTATGGCTGGTCTGGTGAATCTACAAAGGTACTCCGTGAAGAGTTGACTAAATATGGATTCTCTGTAGTAGAACCTGAAATCAAATGCAACTGGAACCCAGAAGAATCCGACTTTAATAAAGCAGAAGCACTTGTAAGCGCCTTATTAGCATAATTACATATAATAAAGAAAGATTCTTGTTATAAAACCCCTATTTTTGATATGTACCCCCTTTACTGGATAATCAGTAAAAGGGGTATTTTCATGAAGAATAGGGGCCTTCTTTTTTTAAACATATACATAAAATATTAGTCAATATAAATTGTATTTGTCATGTTTATTCTCATAACATTCTCGTTAGCGTTTTTTGGGGCACCGATTTGCATTGATAGATACTGGCGCCATAGAAATATAAAATTATAATAAAATGATAAGTGAATGATTAAATATACAAAACAGTTTAATTCACATATAATTCATGAATTAAGCGTGAATGTGAATTAATGAGGATATAAGGTATATTTTGCGTACTTATAAGGTGATTATTTATTTATAAGTTATACAGTTTGTTATATGAGAAAAGTTTACAAAGTTGCGAAAAATTTAACTCATAAGGGGAAATAATGAGTAAAATTTATTTCCCTGTAAAGCTAGAAATAAAGCGGATTTTGATAGGTATAAAGACTTGGTAATTTGGTTTGTGTTAGAAATAAGGGTTGTGTATATCGTAAAACTTTGATATGCTATGCGGGTAATCGACAATATAAATTTTTCTTAAACTGATTAGGGGTATTTCTTTATGCTAATTTAGAATATGCGCCTGTTCAGACCGAGGTGAGAGACGGAACATAGAGAGAATGAAAAATTGTATTGTAATTTGGATAATTTTTTAATTTAGTGAGGGTGTAAGATGAGAGAAATGAAACATTCCAAAAAATTAGCATTTGCTGTATTGGCTGCTGTCACTGCTGTTGGTGCGAATGTTAATCCAGTAGACGCTGCTTCTGTTGTAATGGACAACACTAATGTTGTTACAGGTGCTAATAATGCAGTTGCGTATGGTAGTGGTAATACTGTAAAAGAATCTGATGCAAACTTCCGTGATCGTGATTATGAAAATGAGCCAGATGATGCTACAAAGAGAACTGGTGACTGGAAAAGTAATTCTGTCGCTATAGGTGTTAACAATACTGCAGCAGGTACCTCTGCATTAGCAATGGGGAATTCTTCCAAAGCGTTGATGAATGAATCTATTGCTATTGGTCATTCTGCTGAAGCACAACGTACATGGTCTACCGCTATTGGTACTCGTGCAAAGGCTTCCGAAGTTCGCTCACAAGCTATTGGCTATGAAGCGTTAGCATCTGGCTATAAATCTAATGCGATTGGTTCTAGCGCACAAGCAACTAATAATCATTCTGTTGCTATGGGTTCCTCTGCCCTTGCATCTGGTGATCATGCTCAAGCATTTGGCGCTGGTGCACAGGCAACTAACGTGCGTTCTAATGCATTTGGTTCTGATGCGAGTGCTACAGCTGACTACGCTATGGCGATCGGTGATCATGCAAATGCAACACATTTAAACTCTATCGCATTAGGCACAGGTTCTACTACAAGTGAAGCTACAGCTCAAAGTAGTGCAACCATCGCTGGTCATACCTTTGGTGGCTTTGCTGGCGTAGGTTCTGCAGCTAATGGTTCTGTGTCTGTAGGTAAAGCTGGTGCTGAACGTCAAATTAAAAATGTTGCGGCTGGAGAAATCTCCGCTACTTCTACAGATGCTGTAAACGGTAGCCAATTATATTCCGTAGCTAATGATTTACAAACACAAATCAACAATTCCACACCTGGCCAAATTAATAATAATATTAAGAACTTGACTAGTCGTGTTGGTACTGTTGAAAGACGCGTTAATAAAGTAGGTGCAGGTTCTGCTGCATTGGCTGCATTGCATCCATTGGACTTCAACCCAGATGACAAATGGACAATTGCTGCTGGTTATGGTCACTACCATAATGCTAACTCCGCTGCATTGGGCGCATTCTACCGACCTAACGAAGATACAATGTTCTCCGTTGGTGGCACTGTAGGTACTGGCGAAACTCAATTGAACGCAGGTGTATCCATCCGTCTTGGTAAACGTTCCCCTGAATCCCGTTCCCGCGTAGCTATGGGGCGTGAAATTGCTGAATTGAACGCACGTCTTCAAGATATGGAAAACAAATATAATAACTTGTTACAAATCTTGACTCCACATGCAATTGATCCAAGCAAAACTGCTGAATTCCCAGACGTTCCTCGCAACCACTGGGCTTACCAATATATTAGCCAATTGGCTGGTAATGGTATCCTTGTTGGCTACCCTGATGGCACATTCAAAGGCGATGTTAAGATGACTCGTTACGAATTCGCTACCATGTTGTACCGTGCACTTCAAAATGGTGCTCCTATTGACGAAAATATGAAACGTGCATTGAATGAATTCGGCCCTGAATTACAAAATATTCGTCTTAACCACTTCCGTGTTGACCGTATTTCTGGTGATGATAACGATCGTCATAAAACTGAACGTGTTCGCGTTAACAACGAACCTAAAAACGAACGTGACGTATACGGTTCCCGTATATACAATAATCAATAGAATTAACTTTTCTAGAGTTTGTAAAAGCTCAAAACAGGATGTATCTTTTGATACATCCTGTTTTTTTGTCTAAATCTTTTTGTTTGTGGTATTGTGCTTATTTTATAAAAATACGTCAATCACGGTTAGAGAGAATAGAGTTTTTGATTGAGATTTTAATTGTATTGTGTTTATTTTTATACAAACACTCTTTCGGTTGAGAATTTGGATCTTTAATTTATTTGATACTTAGTATGGCTGAGGGTTGTTGTATATATTACATTATTGCATATAAGATTTCCTTTATAGATATTATGATTTCATATAATGTTTATGTAAATATATTGCAAATAAATACATATAGGTGTATAATTACTTTCACAAAGTGAATTAATATACGTAGTTTGTGAATAAAATATAGATATGAGGGAAAGACCATGAAAGAATTTAGACAATTAACAGTAGCAGACACAGCAGAATATCATAAGGTATTAATCGACGGTTATGCAGCTATAAAAGACTATCCTATTAGCTTCGACGCTATTGATTTTACGGAAGAGGAATCTAAGGAGTGGATTGAAAATTATCCTGTATACGGCTTGTATATTGATGGGCAATTAGTTAGTTCTATTACGTTTTGTATGCCTTGGGTGAAATACTCAACACCGGATAAATATCCGCATATTGCTCATTTTGTAACAGCACCAGCTTTCAAAGGCAAAGGATATGCACGGGAAGTCTTGGGCTATGCAGAGGAGCTTTTAAAAGAACAGTTTAAAACACATATTGTTACATTAGGAACGGCTAAGGAACATCCTTGGTTGCCTAAAATGTATGAATCCTTTGGATTTACTGCGTATGATAAGGTTCATTTTAGAGGAAAACAACATACTACTATATTATTCAAAAAAGAGTTAAATTAACTGAATAAAAGCCTTGTAATCTATCTTAGTGATTTGCGGGTACGGTTGTTGATCGTTGTCATTCACTAAAAATTAGATACAAGGCTTTTTCTTATGCAAGATTATTACTATTTGTTATATAATATATACATATAATGCATCTTTGCAGTTATATGCGGTTATGGATAATTTAAAGAAAGGATGTGTCCATATGTTGATTTTATCAGGCATTTTAGTGATGGTCATCGGATTGATGCTACGCTTTAATGCTCTATTGGTGGTTATTGCGGCGGGCTTTGTAACGGGCCTTGCGGCAGGTCTTAGCATAAACGATATTGTTGGTGCCATTGGGGAGGCTTTTGTTAAGAATCGTTATATGTCCTTATTTGCCTTAGTCCTTCCCGTCATTGGTATTATGGAACGGCACGGTTTGCGTGAACGGGCAGAAATTTTGATTGGCAAGATTCACGCTGCAACGGCGGGGCGTATTTTTATGATTTACCTATTCGTTCGTCAAGTGACGGTAGCACTTGGCATCAGTATGTCTGGTCTAGTAGCCATGGTTCGTCCTTTGATTTCTCCAATGAGTGAAGCCGCTGTAGCACAGGGGCGACCTATATCTCAACGTACACTTGATAAAATCCGTGGTGTAGCAGCATCTACTGATAATCTTGGTAACTTCTTCGGTCAAAATCTGTTCTTAGCAGCAGGTGGGCTTTTATTGATCAAAGGCGTGATGGAGCAACTTGGATATACCGTTGAACTTACAGATATGGTAATTTATGGATTGCCAACGGCCGTATGTGCCTATGTAGTTAGCGTTATTCGCTTCTTTGTTTTCGATAAAACGATTCAATCTAGCGTAGCTCAAGACGAGGCCGATATGAAAGCTGGTAAATTGGTGCCTAATGAGTTAAATATTCTTGTAACACCGGAAGAGTTAGCGAAGGAGGGCAAATAATATGTTGGAATTAGTATACAAAATGCAGCCCTTAGACTATGTATACCTTCTCATTGGTATCATCTTAGTTATCTTCTCTATACAATCCTTCCTTGATAAAGAGCATAAACATCGGATAGGCACTGGTTTGTTCTGGCTTTTATATGGGATTTCCTTTATCTTTGGGTCTTATTTGTCTAAAGAGATTAACGGATGGCTCGTAATTGCGATGGCTGCCATCGTGTTGTTCAAACAACTTGGCAAGGGAAATTACTTTGAATCTGCTGTGGACTTCAAAAAACTTGAAGCATTACGCATAGGAAATGTTATCTTTATTCCTGCGTTGCTCGTTGGGATTATTACGTTTATCATTGGGTTCTTTACGAAACTCGGCGCCCTTGTAGGGCTTGCGATTGCCTCCATTATCGCCTTGTGTGTGGCTTTATATATTACAAAAGCAAAGGTAACGCAAAGCTTCCATGAAGGTCGTCGCCTTCTCGATGCGATCGGCTGGACGGCTATCTTGTCCCAATTGTTAGCGGCTCTTGGTTACTTATTTAACCTCGCAGGGGTAGGTAAGTTGATTTCTAGTATGGTAGCTAGCATAGTGCCCGCAGATAATGTGTTTCTCGTTGTTGTGGCGTACTGCATCGGTATGGCTTTCTTTACCATGATTATGGGTAATGCCTTTGCAGCCTTTGCAATGATTACGAGTGCTATTGGAGTTCCTATGCTCGTTGTAGGTCATGGTGCTAATCCTGCTATTATCGGACCTATCGCTATGCTCGCTGGTTATTGCGGTACGTTGATGACCCCGATGGCGGCAAACTTCAATATCGTGCCTGTGGCGCTTCTTGAAATGAAGGATACGTACGGCGTTATTAAAGCGCAAATTCCTGTTGCTATTGTGATGCTGACATTGAACATTCTATTGATGTACTATTTCTTATAATACATAGTAGGTGTTTACATAGTTTAAGAACCATGCATTCATAATATTGAGATAAGTGCAGTTTTGAAAACTATAAATATTGATAGTATTGCTATATGTAATACTATTTCGGTTAAACTATTTAAATTCACAGTATCAATTGATATTGTTATGAGGTAATATGATGAAAACGATTTTGATTACAGGTTTTGATCCTTTCGGTGGTGAAAGTATCAATCCTGCGTGGGAAGCTGTAAAAACGATGGAAGGGTATACAGATGGGGGCTATACAGTAGTCACTCAGATGGTACCTACTGTGCGTTATAATTCAGTGAAAACAGCAATAGAGGCTGCAGAAAAATGTAATCCTGATTTTATTCTCTGTGTAGGTCAAGCTGGTGGTCGTCCAGACATTACGATTGAACGCGTAGCCATCAACTGCGATGATTTCCGCATCCCAGATAATGGGGGTAATCAACCGACGGACGAACCCGTTGTAGCTGATGGCCCTAGTGCTTACTTTGCCACACTTCCGATTAAAGACATCGTAAATGCATTGCATCAAGCGGGTATCCCTGCGAAAGTATCCAATACGGCAGGCACTTTCGTATGTAACCATATCATGTATGGCGTATCTCATTACGCAGCTCAAAAGGGTGGCATCAAGGTGGGCTTCATGCACATTCCGTACTTGCCATCCCAAGTGGTAAACAAGCCAGATCAACCGAGCATGGCTGTTGAAACAGTACGCGCTACACTAGAAACCATCGTTCACGTATTGGCTCATGGTGAAAGCTACGAAGCGCAAAACATTACGTATACGACGCCACATGAATAAATAAAAAGAGCCGCATCTTTATGATGCGACTCTTTTTTGTACCCAGTTTCTATATACAATTATTTTGTAACAACTTTAAGATCTACAGGGATTTTAGCTTCTACAGCTTCGCCTTTGATAACTTTTTGAGCTGTATCGATAGCGATTTTACCCATTTGGTCTGGTTGTTGAGCAATTGTTGCAGCCAATGTGCCGTCTTTAACAGCTTTGTCTGCGTCAGCAGTACCGTCAAAGCCTACGATGAAGATTGTTTTGCCTGCGGATTTAGCTGCTTGGATAGCGCCCAATGCCATTTCGTCGTTGTGAGCGAAGATAGCTTGTACATCTGGGTTAGCTTGCAAGATATTTGTTGCTACGTTCAAACCTTTTGTGCGGTCGAAGTCAGCGCTTTGTTTTGCTACTACTGTTAAGTCTTTGTCAGCTACGTTGTGGAAACCTTGGCCCCGTTCACGTGTAGCGGAAGCACCAGGGATACCTTCGATTTCAGCTACTTTAGCAGCTTTGCCTACTTTATCAGCGATCAGTTGAGCTGCCATTTCGCCGCCTTTTACGTTATCGGAAGCGATGTGAGCTACTACTTTGCCTTTATCAGCAGAACGGTCAACAGTGATTACAGGAATGTTTTTAGCATTTGCTGCTTCTACAGAAGTAGAGATAGCTGCAGAGTCTACAGGGTTGATGATTAATACGGAAACGCCGCTTTCAATCAAGTCGGAAATATCGTTTGCTTGTTTTGCAGGATCGTTTTGAGCATCAACGATTTTAACTTTAAGACCAAGCGCTTTAGCTTGAGCCTCAACGCCTTCCTTCATAGTTACGAAGAATGGGTTGTTCAATGTGGAAACAGAGAAGCCGATGGTGCCGGATTTTTTGTCGCCGCCGTTATCAGCGCTTTTACCACAGCCTGCTACAAGACCGATAACCATGATAGCCATCGCCAACAGTAACAATAGTTTTTTCATAGGAACCTCCTAGGCTTTCTTGCGATCTGCAAGAACCGCCAATAAAATGACAATACCTTTTACGACTTGTTGATAGAAACTGGAAACGTCGAGAATATTTAACCCGTTGTTGAGGGTACCGATAATTAGGGCACCAATTAATGTGCCAACGATATGACCACGACCACCAGCAAGGCTTGTGCCGCCAAGAACTACCGCCGCGATAGCGTCCAGTTCGTAGCCTGCACCTGCTGTAGGTTGTGCAGAGTTAAGACGAGATGTGATGATTGCACCGGCGATACCACAGAGCATACCCGTTAAGGCATACACGAAGATTTTAACACGGTCAATCTTAATACCAGCAATGTAACTAACCTTTTCACTACCACCTACGGCGTATGTTTTACGACCCAAGGAGGTGCGGCTCAATACGAACCAGAGGATGATGAAAGCTAGGAACATTGTGATAGCTGGAACTGGAAGGCCTGCGATGTCCCCTTGGCCAAAGCCGTGGAATAGAGGATCTTGTGTAAGGCCGGAGATTGGGTTACCGTCTGTGAATACTAGCGTTGCACCACGGTAGATGGTCATGGTCGCCAAGGTAGCAATAAATGGAGCTACGCGACCATAAGTAATAACGAGACCGTTAATACCGCCCAATACGAGGCCTGCACCTGCGGCTAATACGATAGCCAATACAGGGTCAGTACCAGTTACGATGAGGTTGGCCATCACTGCACTAGAGAGGGCAAGGATGGAACCAACGGATAAGTCGATACCGCCCGTTAAGATGACGAAAGTCATACCAAAGGCGATGATTGCATTGATGGATACTTGGCGTAACAAGTTACGCAAGTTAGAAAATTCAAGGAAACTGTCGTTCATGACAGATATAATGATAAATAATAAGATGAGGCCGATGAGGGGGCCTAATTTTTTTACATATTGCAGAGCTTTGCTGTCCATTATTGTCCTCCTGTGGCTAATGTCATAATCGATTCTGGTGTTGCATCGCTGCGGTCTAAGATACCTGCTACGCGGCCTTCGTGAATGACCATAACGCGGTCGCTCATGCCGAGCACTTCAGGTAACTCAGAGGACACCATGATAATGGACACACCGTCGTTCGTTAATTCGTTCATTAAATCATAAATATCACGTTTCGCACCGATATCGATACCGCGTGTCGGTTCGTCCATGATGATAATGGATGGTTTTTTACCAACCCATTTCGCGATAACAACCTTTTGTTGGTTGCCGCCTGAAAGGGACGATGCCGGTTCGTGAATAGATTGTGTTTTAACGCCCAGTTTTTTAGACAATTCGTCAGCAAAGGAATTGAGTTTGCCGCTATCAAGTACATGAGAGGGGCAAATTTCGCCAAGATTAGGCAATGTAATATTGGAACCGATGGAGAAATCAAGAATCAAGCCTTCGCTCTTTCTATTTTCTGTGATGAAAGCAATGCCTGCCTTGATAGCATCTTCTGGTTTTTTACAGTTTAGAACGGAGCCGTTTACTGTTACGGTACCACCTTTGTGTTTATCTACACCAAAAATGGCGCGCATGATTTCCGTACGGCCAGCGCCCATAAGGCCTGCTACGCCGAGAATTTCGCCTTTGCGCAAGGAGAAGGAAATCTCGTTGCCGAAACCTTCTGGTTTGAGGTTATCAACGCTCATAACGACTTCTCCAGGTGTTGTAGTACGAGCAGGGTAGAACTCGTCGATAGAACGACCTACCATGTGGCGTACCACTTCGTCTACGGAAATATCAGCTGTAGGTTTAGTGATAATCGTGTGACCATCACGCATAACCGTAATCGTGTCACATTCGCTAAATACCTCTTCCATGCGGTGAGAGATGTACACGATAGCCACACCGCGTGCTTTCATTTTGCGCATCATGTTAAACAATGTCGCCGTTTCACGCTCTGTAAGGGCCGCTGTCGGTTCGTCCATGATGACAACCTTTGCATCTAACATCAAGATGCGAAGGATTTCCGTCATTTGTTGGTGACCAACGGAGCAAAGGCCTGCCTCAGTCGTGAGTGGCAATTCGATGCCTAGTTCGCGACATGTGTTTTCAGCCTCAGTGAGCATCGCCTTTTTGTTGAGCATACCAAATTTGTTGCGCTTTGGTCTCATTAAATACAAATTTTCTAACAATGTTAGATTTGGCCAAATATTGAGCTCTTGGTGGATGAAAGCTACACCGTTCAGCTCGGCCTCTCTTGGGTTTGGGAAGGTGCGCTCTACGCCGTCGATGGTGATTCTACCAGCATCCGCCTTGTGAATACCAGTGAGGATGTTCATGAGGGTGGACTTGCCGGCCCCATTTTCGCCCATCAAGGCGTGAACCTCGCCCTCCTTGAGGGTAATACTTACATCGCGCAACACTTGGTTTGTACCAAATGCCTTCGCAATGCCTGACATAACAATTTCCATAACTACTCCTGTATGACTGGTGAAAGTATCTCTAATTAATTATTCTACGGACGATCGCTGAAAATACAATCGGCACGTAAGATAATGTTCGCATACGGAGATGCTTCACCAGTTCTAATAATGCACTTGCATTGTTTTGTGGCTTCTTTGAAAGCATCGTGGCTCGTTTCAATCCATTCGTATTGATTGGATGGGAAGGTAGACTCTAAGAAGTCATAAGCCTTAGGATTGTTTTCTTTAATTTCTGTAGCCACATGAATTGCTTCGGATTTCATATGCTTAGCGATTATGGATACTACCTGCTCAAAGCTCGGTACGTCAAAATCCAAAGCTAAGTCGATTTTTTGAACCCCTTCAGGTACCGGTAAGCCACAATCAGAGATACAAATGGTATCTGTGTGACCAAGATCTGCCAAAACCTTAGCAATATGGCTATTTAAAATACCGTGTCGTTGCATAAATAACTCCTTATCTATTCCGATGACTGAGGCTATAGAGCCTTAGTCATTAACTCTTATATAGAGGACAGTTGCATTCATTGCTTGAAGAACGGATAGTTTGGATTGAATAGGCCTTTCAAAGCGACTTTGCTCTGTGAATGCGGTCCCGTCCAGTGGAGCTTTTAAAGGCCTGTTCAATCTATACGTGTTCCGCTAAGAATGCAGCGACCTCGTCTTTTGTTGGCATGCCACCTTGTGCACCCAAGCGTTGGATGGAGAGGGCTGCTGCTGCATTGCCGTAGTGTAGAGCGTCGGCTAAGCTTTTACCATTAACGATAGCCGTTGCAAAGGCACCGTTGAATGTATCGCCTGCACCTGTTGTATCTACTGGTTTCACCTTGAAACCGGATACGGTGTGAATGTTACCGTTGTCGGCGTAGCCTACGCCTTTGCTACCGAGGGTAACGATGATTTTATTTTCGTTAGCTAATAATGTTTTCTCTGTAGATTGATTAGGGTAAAGAGCTGAAAGCTCGTGTTCGTTTGGCGTAATATAGGTTGCCAATGCTAACCACTCAGGATCGAGGTCTGCCGCTGGAGCCGGATTTAAGAGGACTTTCACATTAGCCTGGTGACAACGACGAACGATGTATTCAATCGTTGGAATAGGAATTTCGTTTTGAACCATTACGAGATCCGCTTGCTCGATAGCTGACCAAGCGTTATCTACTACGGTTTGATCTACCTTAGCATTTGCGCCACTGATAACGATGATACTGTTATCACCTTCCGCCAATGTAATGTGAGCCGTACCAGTTGTTGTATCTGGAACAGTGACGATGTAGTCCGTATTGATATGATTTTCTTTTAGATTATCTACAATCATTTGACCGTAAGCATCTTGACCGATGCAACCAACCATGGTAACCTCTGCACCTAATCGGGCAGCTGCTACCGCTTGGTTGGCACCTTTGCCACCGTGAGCGATGTGCAATTCTTTGCCCATGATTGTTTCGCCTGCAGTAGGGCGTTTGTCCGCGAGAACTACAATATCCATGTTGCAACTGCCAATAACAACAATGCGATTCATAATAACTCCTTAATTCGCCTCTGCCCTAACTAGGACTAAAAATGACTATCATTTATTTTTATACATAAAACTTAGAGTATTTTATACAATAAGTTGCATATATAAATATAAATGATAATCAAAGAGGCATTTGCTTTCACATACCTATAGTTTATACTAATTATTTATTAGTATAGCGTAAATACGCGAGTTTATCTATATAAATATCTATAAAATATAGGAATAAAAAAGGTATATCTAAAAAATGCGTTACATGAGTAAAAATGTAGACGCTAAATTTTGGATATACCTTATTATTATAGGATTAATATAATATACTATTTATATTTTATCTAATATTTGGTCTATACTATCAAAGGATTTCTCTAAAGATAGAATACGTCCTTGAATGATATCATTTTGGCCTTCTACAAGAGCAGATAATATATTTATCTTAGCTTGTAAAATATTAGTTGTAGTATCGTTAATATTTATTCTATGACTGTAGCTTTTATCTATTTTCATAGTCTATCCAGCCTTTATTGTTAATATAGCTATATATTAGTGAAAGCTTGGTTTGTCGAAGTGTGTACCTGGCTCACCTACGCCGATGCTTGTGCGGTGGAAAGGAGTTTCATCCGCAGCATGTAAGATATCAAAGATGGCTTTTACCACAGCTTCGCGTGAAACTTGGGCATCGTTGAATTGAGCCCCTTCAGGGATGAGTTCGTAATCGGTTTTTTCCGGATCATTGTAGAGCCATGTGAGGCGCAAGATGGTGTAATTTAAGTTGGATTCACGTAATACGTTGCGTGCTTGGCGCTCACCTTGAACGTAGCTAATTGGCAAGTTGTCGAAGGTCCATTTTTCGAGTGCTACAGGGAATTCACCAGAAAGGCCAGCCATGGAAACGCCGATAACACGGCGTACATTTTTACGGCTCAATGCTTTCACAATGGACGCCATATCACTGCCGGATTCCATAGAACCTACAAATACAACCTCCGCATTTGTTACAGCTTGTTCTAACTTAGCAGGGTTTTGAAAAGAACCTTCAATTACTGTAACACGTTCGTGGTCGATAATCTCTGGAGGTATACGTGTTTTCAACTGACGACCATATAATGTAATGTGCATATCTGTATATGTTAATAGTGTAGCAGTCAACTTTTGAGCTATTTGGCCCGCAGCTCCTAAAATCGTAATATACTTATACATAAAAAAGACCTCCTATGTTCGGGCATAAATATTTGATGAAATTTTAACATACATATATGACAAATAGGTGAGAAAAATTATAGAAATCTTTATAAGATTTTCATAATTTAATTGATACTTAAAATTTCTTTTGTTGTTTTTAGCTGCGCAAATCGATTTTGCCAAATTTTTTCTTTGTAAAAGGATAGGATTTTATCTGCTGGTAGATGCTCATTGTCAAAGGTTGAGATAGCATCTTCGACGATGGTGATTTTATAACCATATTCAAAGCCTACTTTCACAGAGGTATCAATGCAATATTCCACCTGCATTCCTACGAATGTTAAATCGGTAATACTATTGCTATCTAAATATTCCTTTAACTCACTATTTTTGAAGATACTGTTGTAATATTTATTGAAGATCTTTTCGTTTTTTTGAGGTTTTAATTCGTGATAGACTTGCCAATTATCACTGCCTGTTGCTAATAAACCTTCATCTTCAGAGTGTCTGATAAAAATGACTTCTATATTTTGATCTCTGAAATGTTGAATGATTGCTTTTGTATTTGCAATAAGATTTTTCGAATCATAAGGGTTTTCGTTAACTAAGCCTTCTTGTATATCGATTACGATTAATGCTTGTGCCATGATGAACCTTCTTTGTAGACTATATGAAATATATTGATTAGGTAAATTTTAAGATTTACCATCTTAGCTATCAAAATTAGTGTTAATCTTTTTTGATATAAGTATTTGCATGCATTATATCATAAGTATGTGACAAAAAAGTGTGATATGAGTTTGATATACTGTGCTGATGCGGTCTAGGCTTTCACAAATTCTCGAAGAATGATAAAATAAATCCATATATATTTTTATAGAAATGAGGCTATTATGGAACGGATTCAAGATCTTGTGTACACGCATGTGCAGGGTGGCCAGTTTAGATGGGTTACTGTCAGCACATTGATGCTCGCATTGGGCACGATTTTGCATTTGGTGAGCCCTAGTGTGGCTGGGGTAACGCCGAACTGGACGATTGCTACGTACTGCGTAGCTATTTTATTGACTCGTCCTAGTTTGAGTCAAACTTTGGGGATTGGCCTAGTAGCAGCCCTCATCAACGTATTGACGTCGAAGTCAGCGTTCCCATACGGCAACTTGTTGTCCGAACCAGGTGGTGCTTTGACGGCTGCTCTAGTGACGCGCGCTATGCTGTCCATGAAGTTCCGTAAAATTGGGGGCTTTGATTTGACACCAATCTTATCTGGATTCTTGGCGACCGTTGTATCTGGCGGTATCTTCGTTACCATTTTGTGGCAAGTTCTGGGTTTGCCAGACAATGTGTATATGTACGGTATGTGGCCAATGGTTCTTGTCGTAGGTGCTTTGAATGGTGCCATTACACCAATTTTGTATATTCCGGCACAACGTTTATTCTCTAAACGGGGTATGTTGCCAAATGCGGATCAATTGACATCTGACCATAGTCGCTTGACTATCTTGCCTGAGCGCCAAGCTAAAATCTCTATTGAGCACGTAAATTACTATCATCCAAAGGCGACTACACCATCCCTTGAAAACATCAATCTCGATGTACATGATGGTGACTTCTTAGTGGTAACTGGTCCTGCCGGTTGTGGTAAAAGCACCCTTTGTATGGCGATGGTAGGTGCAGTGCCTAAATTCTATGGTGGACGCTTAGAAGGCATGGTTTTTGTAGATGGCCATGCGACCACACAAATGGAAATTCCAGAACTAGCGAACCATATCGGTGTAGTTCTCGCCGACTACGATACACAGCTCGTAACGATGACGGTTCGTGAAGAAGTGGCCTTTGCCATGGAAAACCGTGGTTATGATCGTGAAACGATTACATCTCGCTCTCAAGAGGTGTTTGAACAAGTTGGTCTTGTGGGATTAGAAGACCGCAAGATTACAAGCTTATCTGGTGGTCAACGCCAACGTTTGGCTATCGCTTCCGTATTGGCTACGAACCCAACCGTTCTTGTTCTTGATGAACCGACTAGCTCCCTCGATCCAGATGGGACTGCAGAATTATATCGCCTTGTAGGTGATTTAAATCAGAAACACGGTATTACCGTTGTTGTTATCGACCATGACTTGCATGCTGTATTGCCGTATGCAAACCGCATGGCCCTCATGGTGGATGGCTCTATCGCTTGTGACGATGATGTACCTACTACGCTTCGTTATATGTACGAGCACAATATTCATGTTGATGCATTGCCATCCGTGTTCACCACATACATGGAACTTGAACAAGCGGGCTTCCACAGCGATGAACCTTGGCTCAGCATCGAGTCTGCTATCAAGGGCTTGCATCAAATTGAAATGGCTCATGCCATCCAAACCGAGGTACATGGTAAAAGCAACTCTACAGCTAATCAAAGAAATATAGTAGATAATTTTGCTGATTATTCTAATATAGTAGAAAATAGACAACCAGTTCAACGTGTTGATGATGTACCAGGAAAGGACGGTGGCGCTCATGCTTAAGGTTGAAAACATCCGCTTTGGCTATGTGCCATCCGTAGATATTTTTCGAGACGTGACTTTCACCATCGAAGGAGGCGAATATATCGCCATCGGTGGTCGTAATGGTTGCGGTAAAACTACTATAACTCGTTTGCTCGTAGGCCTCGAAAAGGCTAGCGAAGGTCGCATGTATTATAACGGTAGGGACATTACGTCCATGCCGCCGTCTAAACGGGGGCAATTTATCGGCTATGTATTCCAACAGCCAGATCGTCAAATGTTTAGACCCACTGTAGCCACTGAGGTTGCCTTTGGTCCTGAGTCTTTGGGCCGTACTAAATCCGAAGTGAAACGCATCGTTGATGAAGTATTGAAACGTACAGGTATTGCTCACTTGCGTGAAGCATACCCTCCGACATTGCGCCGTGGTGAAAAGCAACGCGTAGCCATTGCTTCCGCGTTGGCTATGAAGTCTAAAATCCTCATCCTTGACGAGCCAACAAGTGGTCAAGATGGTAAGGAAACAAAAGAGCTATTAGCATTATTGCGTCAGCTCAATGCGGAAGGTATCACGATCCTTCTCATTACACATGATATGGAAATCATGGCTAGCGAATGTAGCCGTGCTATCATCATGGGCAATCAAACCGTAGCCTTTGATGGCAGTCCAGAAGAATTATTCAAAAAGTCTACGGATGAATTGCAAGATTTAGGCCTTACGAAACCGCCAAGTGTAGAGCTTTCACTAGCGGTACCATCCTTGGGCTATTGCAAATCTATGGATGAATTGAAATCTAAGTTAGTGGCTCAGTTGAGCGGAAAATAGGAGGGACATATGGAACGTTTAGTACCATTAACAAAAATCTTGATGACCCTCGCCGTATCCGTGTGGGCCATCCTGTTGCGCGACTGGGTATCTCTATTGGTATTAGTCGTGGTAGAACTCGGTGTATTGTTTGTGGCGGATTTGTTGTTCAAACAGCGCAAAGCAGTGTTGGCATTAACTAGCTTTGCCGTATTCCTTGGCCTCGTCCAATTCATCGGTAGTGGCGATGTAACTTCTGCCATAGTATCTGGCTTACGTATGCTTGCTATGACACTTGTATTCATCTGTCTATTGGCAACTACAAAATTGCAAGACCTTACGGCAGCGCTCGTAACACAATGCAAAATTCCTTACGAATATGCATTTATGTTCACTGCTGCGCTTCGCTTCGTACCTGATTTCATTGCTGAAAGCCATGCTGTGCAAGAGGCGCAAGCCTGCCGTGGTTTGTCCTTAGAAGGCAACTTCATTAAACGAATTAAATCCTATGCGTCTGTTATCCAACCATTGCTGTTAAAATCCTTGGGGCGTTCCGAAACAATGGCCTTGTCCCTAGAACTACGTGGCTTCGGTGGTCCAACACACAGCTTTGCTGCCTCTGTAGGATTGAAAAGAATCGACTATACTGTGATTGGTGCTTTAATTGCTATTACAGTACTTTTATTCTTAGTTGTTTAATCTGTTTATAAATTAAGCAAGCATTTAATTTTGATCAAGCGTTTAATTTTGATCTTATAGAAGTGTATTAGTTCTAATAGCTCTAATAGTTCTAATAGTTATAATAGTTATAATAGTTATAATAGTTATAATAAAAAATATGCTGAAAGTATATAAGTAAAATAAGAGCTTTTTACTTATATATACTTCAAAATGTATAAACTGAGTGGTAAATATCGTTGTTTTTACCACTCAGTTTTGTTATATTGAGTGTATAAAGGTAAAATTTACAATTTTTACGTTTTAATGGATTGTGAAAGGTGAAAAGCTATGTCATATGAACCTTTATATAAAGTGTTTTATAAATACGAAGAAAAGTGGCAAGAGATTCTTGATGCACGATATGCATCTGAGAATACGCAACATATAAGTATATCAATAGCACAAATCAATAGAAAAAAGAGTTTTTCTGCTTTTTTTATGTATCATAAGGATATTCTTGATGTAATGATCCAATTGGAGCGGAAACATTCAGCTTTTTTAGATTTATTAAAGCAAGTTCCGTTAATTATGCACCCTCACTTACTAAACACATTCTTGGTAGAAGAAATCAAGGCTAGTAATGATATTGAAGGTGTTCATAGTAGTAGAAGAGAGATTCAAGAGGCTATTGATACAAATATTACTGAGGTAAAAAGGTTTAGTAGTATTGTTTCAAAATACAGAGATATATTAAATACATCAGGAAAGAAAGAGTTTTATATAAATGAAGATATTAGAGCTCTATATGATGAGTTAGTATCAAATGAAATTGAAGAGAAAAATAAACTAGATGGAGCGATTTTTAGACGTGACTCTGTTTCAGTTTATGATGGTTATGATAGAGAGATTCATATAGGAACTACACCGGAATCACAAATCATCAAACTTATGACCATAGCACTAGAGTTTTTAAATAATGATGAGATACAATTACCAATTCGTGTGGCGGTATTTCATTATATGTTTGGTTATATTCATCCTTTTTATGATGGTAATGGCCGTGTGAATAGGTATATTTCTTCTTCGTATTTATCAAAGGAGTTTCATCCATTGGTAGCCTTGCGTTTATCCGCTTTAATAAAGGCTAATCGTTCTAAATATTATAAAAGCTTTGTTAATACTACGTCAGAACGCAACGGAGGTGATTTGACTCCTTTTATTATTCAGTTTCTAACTTTTTTAGTTGATACAGTTGATAATTTAAGTGAATTGCTTAATACACGGTTAGAACGATTACGTAATGCTTGTGATCAATTAGATCAGTTTTTTATTAACCAAGGAATTACAGATGAACTGGTTCAAGATATATATTATATCTTATTACAGACATCTTTATTTATGATTGGACCAGGAATTACTAGAGAAGAATTATGGAAAAATTTAGGTAAGAGTAAAAAGACCGTGTATGAACGTATTAAACATATGCCACGTGAACATCTTAAAGTTCAAAAGGTGGGTAAAACAGAGCATTTTAAGTTAAAGAAATCTATATTGAGTTCTATTTAGTAATCTATGAAAGAAGAGTTACTATGAGTAATTTAAATATTCGTCGTGCTAGAATTGATGATGTATCTCCTTGTTTAACTATTTATAATTACGAGGTTGTAAATGGTGTAGCCACACTTGATCTTGAACCTCGTACATTGCCAGAGTGGCAGGAGTGGTTTGATGCGCATAAAACGTCTGAGCACTGCATTTTTGTAGGGCTTATGGACGATGTTGTGGTAGGCTATGCATCGCTTTCACCATATAGAACAAAGGATGCTTTTAAAAGTACGGTGGAGTTATCTATTTATATCCATCAAGAGTATCGCGGTAAAGGCGTGGCGTCTAAATTGATGGCTCATATATTAGACCATGCGAAAGAAACGGAAACATTACATACAGTGGTATCTGTCATTACTGCAGGAAATGCAGCAAGCACAGTGCTACATGAACGATTTGGGTTTACCTATTGTGGGTTAACGCCGCAAGTGGGATTCAAACATGGTAAATATCAGGATACCGAAACATACGCATTATTGGTATAATAATTAGTATAGGAAAACATAGATATTAATACGTTATACTAATGATGTATAGATTATAGATAAGGATTCGCCAAGGGGTAGGGCGAATAGGGGTGATTGAATGAATATGAAAGGCGAAAGGCAGTTTGTTGGATACAGTAAGTATCGCAGCCGTCTTGTGGACGGTCATGTACATACGGAATTGTGTCCACATGGTAGTGGGGACCGAACTGCGATGATTATTGAAAAGGCCATCGAGTTGCGTATAGAAAAGGTATGCCTCACAGAACATGCACCATTGCCAACAGCTTTTGCTGCTGAATACGGTGGTGATAAAAAGGCTTATGATACAGCGTCTTTGAAATTGAATCAAGTTGATGCCTATTTAGAGCTGGGGCGTCAATTACAACGCGCTTATGGTACACATATCGATATTTCTCTCGGCTTTGAAGTCGATTATATTCCAGGCTTTGAATCAGATATTCAAGAGTTCTTGGATCGCTATGGTCCGTTGACAGATGATAATATTTTATCCGTTCACTTTATGGAAGGCGTTAATAATGCCTTTTACTGCTTGGACTACAGTCCTGAAGAATTTGAGAAAGGCTTCGGACCGTGGATTGAAAAACAATATGAGTTATATTACAAGTATTATTCCACAGTGCGCCAAGCCGTGCGAGCTGACCTCGGTGAATATACGCCAAAACGTATTGGTCACTTTGATTTAATTAAAAAATACCAACACCACTTTGGCTTTGAACGTCATTTAGATCGTCGCAATGCGCAGGTGGTGAGCGATATTTTGCATATTATGCGCGTTCAAGGTCGCGAACTAGACTACAACATGAGCGGCTTCTTTAAACCAGACTGCCGTGAAATGTATCCAAGCCGCTTCATTCAAGGCATGGCTGCTATCATTGGGGTACCATTTGTATTGGGATCTGATGCACATAGCGTGGCAGATATAGAAAACGTTTGGGGATAGCATCAAATCATTATTATAGTAAATACATGAAATTATAACGGTTCTATTGACAATTCTATAGAACCGTTATATTATGATTTCATACTTTAATAAAGTAAAGCGATAAAATAGAAAAGCATCGATATAGGTAAATTTTTTCTCATAATAAACTGAATAGCTAGATGACTTAAACCGTCATATAACTTAAATGGTTAATACAGATGATATATAGCTTTCAAAAATATGAGAAATGATATAAATGAATTGATAGAAAGGATGTTTACGATGGTACAGCAGCAATTACCTACTGGTTTCCGTGATGATATAGGGATCATAGCAGAGCGTAAGGATGATGTGAGTCAATATGTACTTGGTCTTTGTCGAAATCGTCAATACACAAAGATTTCTACGCCTCTCGTAGAGTACAAAGATGTATTCAATGGCTATGCAATGGGGCGCGGTCAACATATGTACGAATTCATGGATAGTTCTGAAGCATCTGTCGTAATTCGTCCCGATTTGACGATGCCTATCGGTCGTTTCTTGGCGACCACAAATATAGAATTGCCTCGCACGTTCTATTACTTGGGCGATGTGTTCATGAAAAATAAAAAGCACCGCGGCGATGTGAACCAAGTGACGCAAGGTGGTATCGAGATGGTGGGCTATGATGGGATTGAGGCAGAGCAAGAGTGCTTCAAGATCATTAAAGAGGTAAATGAAACTCAGCTAGGTGGTAGCTTGTTGCTCGAAATTGGTGATGCTCGATTCTCTCGTGCTATCACCGATTCGCTAGGACTCAGTGATGAGGAAAGAACAGAACTCCTCGAGGCTTTGTTCACCAAATATTTACCTCGTTACAACGAGTTGATTGCTGACTTTAAAAACAGTGCGTTGTTCCCATTCCTCAATGTGTGGCCTCGTTTATTTGGTACGGTTCAAGATATCAAGGATGAGCTGGACCAAATCATCTTGCCTGCAGCGGCGCAGCGCATTTTAGATAATCTCGTAGATATGGCAAACCAAGTGGAAGCAACTGGTCAACGGGTTCGCATCGATGTGTCTACAGAACCGCCTCAATCTTATTACACAGGCATTACCTTTAGAGGTTATGTGGACGGCGTGTCTCAATATATCGTCAGTGGTGGTCGTTATGACGGACTGTTATCTAGCTTTGATGGTACACCGATGCCGGCCGTTGGGATGGCTTTCAACATTGATGTCTTGACTGATATTACCTTGCAAGGTGAAAGCAAAGTGCAAGATAACGATACATTACGCATTGCTCTTACGAAGGGGCGCGTAGAAAAGGATTTTATTCCACTCCTAGAAGCTTGTGGCGTTGATTGCGAGCCATTACATAATAAGGCACGTAAGCTCATTATCTCTTTGGGAGATTTTATGGAGGTCATCCTCGCAAAGGGCCCGGATGTAACGACATATTTGAAAAACGGCGTTGTGGACCTCGGTATCGTCGGTAGTGATGTATTAGATGAACAAGACGATACGAGCTATGAAATGCTTGATTTACAAACGGGTAAATGCCAATTTATCTTGGCGTCCTTAGCGGGCTATGATCCTAAAGAAGGCCGCCGTCAACGAATTGGTACGAAATATCCAACTGTTACAAAACAATACTTTGGAGCTCAAGACGTAGAAATCATCAAAATTGAAGGTTCCGTTGAGTTGGCTCCACTTGTAGGGTTAGCTGATGCTATCGTAGATATTACGGAAACGGGTACAACTTTGCGTGAGAATAATTTAGAAATTTTCGACTGGTTGCAACCAATTTCTACACGTCTCGTAGCCAATCCATTAGCTTTAAAACAAAAGAGAAATACTATTTTTAAACTCATTGATCAGCTTTCAGAAGCAATTAATACATAAGACGTAGAGTGAATCATATATCCGGCTAGTAAGATTTAGGATTAATAGCAGATAAAACTATTAATATATGGAATGAATAATAGAAAATGAATACTAGATCTAACTAGTGATACTGGTAGCTCAAGTAGGAAGAAGGACGACAGATGAAAATATATAAAGAATCACTAGAGGCGATGCTCGGTATCGTACGTGATTATACACAGCAAACTACAGATATGGAAATTGAACGTCGTGTGTACGATATCATTGCTGATGTTCGGACAAATGGGGATGCGGCACTTAAAGCATATTCTGAAAAATTTGATGGCGTATCCATCGAAGATTTCAAGGTGCCTCAAGAGGAAATCGATGCTGCTTATGAATCTTTATCTGATGATTTGAAAGCTGCACTATTAAAGGCAACGGCTAATATTACGGAGTTCCATAGCCGTGAAATCGAGCAGGGATTTGTAGATATGGATACACCGGGCATCATCCGTGGTCAAAAGGTTATTCCCTTGGCTCGTGTTGGTCTCTACGTTCCTGGCGGTACAGCGGCGTATCCATCTACCATCATCATGACTGCATTGCCAGCAAAAATCGCAGGGGTAAAAGAAATCGTTATGGTCACACCTCCTCAAAAGGAGGGTATTAACCCTGCTGTACTTGGTGCAGCAAAACTGGCTGGTGTTGATGCGGTGTACCAAGTGGGCGGTGCCCAAGGGGTAGCGGCGTTGGCTTACGGTACGGAAACCATTCCAAAGGTAGATAAAATCGTAGGCCCTGGTAATATCTACGTAGCCACTGCAAAACGCCAAGTATTCGGCCAAGTTGATATTGATATGATTGCGGGCCCCAGCGAAATCGGTGTTATCGCTGATGACAGCGCTAATCCAGTTCACTTGGCGGCTGACCTGTTATCTCAAGCGGAGCATGATCCTCGAGCTCGCGCTATTATGGTGACTACCAGTGAAAGCTTGGCAAATGCCGTATCTGATGAGGTGGAACGACAATTAACATTGTTGCCTCGTGAAAGTATCGCTCGTCCAGCCATTGAAAATAACAGTTATATTGCCGTTATGAACAGCGTTGAGGATATGTTTACCGTAATGAACGAAGTGGCGCCAGAGCATTTGGAAATACAATTACCAGATCCAATGAGCTATATGAGCCTCGTTCAAAATGCGGGCTCTGTATTCCTCGGTGCTTATGCATCCGAGCCATTGGGCGACTACTTAGGCGGCACGAATCACGTATTGCCTACAAGTGGTACAGCACGCTTCTCATCTCCTCTTGGTGTATATGATTTCGTAAAACGTACATCCTTTACACAATTTACAAAAGAACGGTTAGAAGAAGTGGCAACACACATTACTACATTAGCTCGTACAGAAGGCCTTGAAGCACATGCTCGCGCCATCGAAGTACGCTTTGAAAAATAGTTATAAAAAATATTAGATAAAATATTAGACAAAATATTAGACAAAATATTAGAAAATAGAGTTGGTATATATTTGGCATCTATATGTATATGTAAATTTAAAATATAGGGTGGAAATATAGATTAGAAATATAGATTAGAAATATAGATTAGATATATAGATTTGGAGTATAGAGGTCGTTATGATACGCACAGGCACGGTGCAACGCACCACTCAAGAAACAGATATTACAGTAGAAATTACCCTTGATGGGGCACAAACGAGCTCCATCTCCACAGGGATTGGCTTTTTTGACCACATGTTGACGCTATTGGCGAAGCACGGTCGTTTTGGCCTTGTAGTAGAGGCAAAGGGCGACACGTATGTGGACGCTCACCATACAGTTGAGGACGTTGGACTTGCCTTAGGGCAGGCCTTGGTGAAAGCCCTTGGCGACAAGGCCGGCATCGAGCGTTACGGCGATGCGTGGGTGCCTATGGATGAAGCATTGACGCAAGTTGTCATCGATTTGAGCGGTCGTCCGTACCTCGTTTTCCAAGGGGAATGGAGTACGCCGGTTTTAGGTGGCAACTTTGAAACAGAGCTGGTGGAGGATTTCTTCCAAGCTCTTGCTATGAGCGCCGCTATGAACCTTCATGTGCGCAATTTATATGGTCGCAATACACATCACATTATTGAAAGCATGTTTAAGGCAACGGGCCGTGCATTGCGCAAAGCAGTTACTATTAATCCGGATATCCAAGGGGTTAACTCTACAAAGGGCGTTATTTAATAAAGGAGAATTTATGATTTTTCCAGCTATAGATTTACAAGATGGGCGCAGTGTTCGCCTGTATAAAGGTGACTTCGCGCAGGAAACGGTCATCAATCCTAATCCAGTAGATCAAGCGAAACAATATGAGGCGGCTAAAGTGGGAGCTTTGCACCTCGTCGATTTAGATGGTGCCAAGGCGGGCAAGCCTATTAATGTAGACATTGTAAAAGCAGTGCGTGCAGCTTTCACAGGCATCCTTGAAATCGGAGGCGGCATCCGAGATAAAGAGGCCGTTGACCTCTATTTAGGCATGGGCGTAGATCGTGTTATCTTAGGATCTGTAGCACTTAAAAATCCGGAACTTACAAAGCAGGTTATCGCTGAATATGGCGCGGAGCACATCGTTATTGGTGTAGATGGAAAAAATGGTAAGGTTGCCGCTGAAGGTTGGCTCGACCAATCCGACGTGCCGATGACCGATTTAATCGGTGCCATGGTTGAAGGGGGCGCAAAGTATTTTATCGTTACCGATGTAGACCGGGACGGTACAATGCAGGGAGCCAATGAAGAGTTACTTGGGAATTTGCAAAAAGAATTCCCTACAGCACGCATCGTTGCCTCTGGGGGAGTTCGTAATCTAGGGGATATTAAATCGCTAGAACAAAAAGGCGTTATGGATAGTATTGTTGGTAAGGCGCTGTACGAGGGCACGATTACGTTAGAGGAAATCGCCGAGTACAATCAGCAGAAATAATAGAAATGACTATGATGCTCTTACATTAATTATTGGTTGTGACCAACGGAATATTGGGCATAATCAATACATATATTGTGCATAGTCAATGAAATATGTTGAGTATAACTGTTGAAATGTATTGGGCGTAACAGCTGAATTATATTGAGTGACACTCGATGGAAAGGAGCTTTATGTTAGCGAAACGGATTATTCCCTGCCTAGATGTAGATGATGGGCGCGTAAAAAAAGGGGTTAACTTTGTTAATCTCGTAGATGTAGGCAGTCCCGTAGATATTGCGGCATCCTATGAACAGCAACAAGCTGATGAGCTGGTATTCTTAGATATTACGGCCACCGTTGATGCACGGACCACTATGCGCGATGTGGTACAAGAAATCTCCACACAAGTATTTATGCCACTCACCGTGGGTGGCGGTATCAAGAGTGTTGATGATATGACGGCTTTGCTGAAAGCTGGTGCGGATAAGGTATCTTTGAATTCTGCGGCTCTTGCTAATCCTGAGCTCATCACAGAAGGGGCTCAAAAGTTTGGCAATCAATGTATGGTGGTAGCCATTGATGTGAAAACAGATGAAGAAACTGGCGAATGGTATGCCTATACTCACGGCGGTCGCAAGCGTACAGAATGGAAAGCTCTAGATTGGGCAAAAGAGGCTGTAGCTCGTGGAGCAGGGGAATTACTAGTGACGAGCATGGACAAAGATGGTACAAAATCTGGCTTTGATATCGAGTTATATAAGGCTATTGAGTCTGTTGTTAATGTACCTATCATCGCATCTGGAGGTGCGGGTAAGGTTGAGGATTTTGTAAATCTCTTTAAGCAAACCGGTGTTACCGGTGCACTGGCAGCATCTATATTCCACTTTGGAGAAGTTAAAATTCCTGAACTCAAACAAGAACTACGAGCTCACGGAATTACAGTGCGCTAACACAGATCTAAACAATTACTATCTCTCGTAAATTCTTTGCTAGTCTATATGTTCAGAGTTAGTAAAGTAGTTTGTTTATAGATAAACAGAAAATAGAAATAGTAATAGATAGAGATAGAGATAGAAACGTATAAAGATGTAGATACATATATAGATATAGAATAAAATGCATACATAAATACAGATGCAGATGTAGCAACAGATACACAAACTGACATAGGATAACAGATTGATGATTACTTTTGATAAAGGATAGAATATGAAACCGGATTTTGAAAAAGGAAATGGTTTGTTGCCGACGGTTGTGCAAGATGCGGAGACTAAGGACGTTCTCATGGTGGCGTGGATGAACGAAGAAAGCTTTCACAAAACACTAGAAACAAAGGAAACGTGGTTTTGGTCTCGATCTCGTCAAGAACTATGGCATAAGGGTGGCACCAGCGGCAATGTGCAGCATGTGGTGAGTATGGCCCTCGATTGTGATGGCGACACCTTGCTCATTCAAGTTAAGCCTGAAGGTCCTGCCTGTCATACCGGGCGTACAAGCTGTTTCTTTAATGAAGTAGAACGGAGTTAAGCATGGCACAGCAAACACTGAACGAATTATACGAAATTATTAAAAACCGTAAGGCACAGCCAAAGAAAGGTTCTTATACGAATTATTTATTCGACAAAGGGCTCGATAAAATCTTGAAAAAAGTTGGTGAAGAGGCGACAGAGGTAGTAATCGCTGCAAAAAATAATGATCCACAGGAGCTGATTTACGAAACAGCAGATGTGTTATATCACTTGCTCGTGTTATTAGCGGAGAAAAATATTCCTTACGAAGCCATTGAAGCTGAGCTGGCGAGCCGCGAAGGGGTTGTTAGCAAGACTACAGATCGCCCAGAAATTACAAATTTATAATGTACATCGCGTTATGAGTTCCTACGATTACCCATGTGTTTATATGCGTTAAGACGAGTTTATAAACACAAAATGAGGTAAAACGCGTTTATATACATTAAGACAATAGATAGAAAGGATAGCCTATGAAAGAGATAATTCGCACTTTGAAACCCTATATACCTGAGGAGCCGGCTGAAGCGGTGAAAGAGCGCCTTGGTATCGACAGATTGGTGCGCTTGTCGGCGAATGAAAATCCCTACGGCACATCGCCATTGGTACGGGAGGCTATCCTTAGTTATGTAACACATAATGATGCCAACTACTATCCGGATGGCAATGCTACCGATTTGCGCATGAAATTAGCGAATTACTGGCAGGTGCAACCTGAGCAACTCGTCATCGGCGTAGGTCTCGATGAGGTCATCGCCATGGTCAATAAAACATTGATTACTGCTGGTGACTCCATCGTAGTAAGCGTGCCAGCCTTTTCGGAATATGCCTTGAATGGCCTTGTGGAAGGTGCTGAGATTCGCGAGGTGCCAGCTGATTTTGAAACGGGACAGTATGATTTTTCTGCTCTCGTGAAAGCTGTAGATGAAACGACACGCCTCGTGTGGATCTGTAATCCTAATAACCCAACGGGCACCTATGAGTCTGTTGAAGATATCCGCAAATTTGTAGCAGCTGTACCAAAGGAAACCTTGGTTATCATAGACGAGGCGTATATCGATTTTGTTACCTCCGTAGCAGTTCCTACGGCACGTGCGCTATTGGATGAATTTCCTAATGTGACTATCATGCGTACCTTCTCGAAGGCCTATGGCCTTGCCAACTACCGTGTAGGCTACATGATGACACCTTTAGAATTGGCCAATTATATGCAAACCATTCGCTTGCCGTACAATCTGAATACCTTATCTCAAGTGGCTGCAGAAGCTGCTTTCGATGATCAAGAATTCTTGGCGAGAACAGTCTCTCAAAATGCAGAAGAGCGAACAAAATGGGAAAGCCTCTTTGATGAGCTAGGTATTCACTACTATAAGAGCGAAGCAAATTTTATCTTCTTTGCATCGCCTGATGCGGAAGGTCTTGCAGATGCTTGGCTCAAATCAGGTTATCAAGTGCGCCGAGGTCAACGAGAAGGATGGTTACGCCTTACGATTCCAATGCCTCAAGATGGGGATATTATGCGCAAGATATTAAGAGATTTCATGAATTAATTTGTACAGAATAAAGTATAATTTGTAATATGTTTTATTATATCTTATCGTGTTTTACCCTATAGACTGGAGTTTATTATGATTGCCATTATAGATTATGATGCAGGGAATACCTTCAATGTCCAGAAAGCCTTAGCTTACATTGGTCTTGAGGTAGTGCTAACGGCAGATCCTGAGACCATACTAAATGCTGATGGCGTTCTCTTGCCAGGTGTAGGCGCATATGCGCCGGCGATGGCAGTTCTGAAAGAGCGTGGTTTAGTTGATGTCATTCATGAGGTAGTAAAGCGTGAAATTCCTTTATTAGGTATTTGTCTAGGAATGCAACTTTTATTTGAAGAGTCTGAAGAATACGGCCCAACTCCCGGTTTAGGCCTTATTCCCGGTATGGTGAAAGAAATTCCTAGCAACCTTGGTCTTAGCGTGCCTCATATGGGTTGGAATAAAAATATAGTGCATCATCCTGATAGTGTTTTTAGCAATGTAGACAATCAATATACGTATTTTGTTCATTCCTATTATGTGGATACAGATCCTGAATATATTACATCTACTGCAAATTATGGTATCGATGTACCTGGTATTGTAGAACGTGGTAGAGTATATGGAATGCAATTTCATCCCGAAAAAAGTGGTGTCGTAGGTCTAAATTTGTTGCGTACATTTGGCAATATTACAGAAGCTTATGGAGCGACAAAGAAATAATATAACTATAAAAGATATCAGAAAAGTACTTCATGAAATAGGTATTGTGGTAAGGCAATAGATAGCTTTTATCAAAATAAAATAGTAAAGGCATTCTCTGATAGGTAGAGAATGCCTTTTGTTATGCTTTATAGTTATACTTAACTTTCAAAATGAGAAATTAATAATTGACACCTTGTTGATTAGTTATACAATAATGTTGTAAGTACTAACATTTTAGGAAGCCATTGTGGCATGGATACATAGGTTTTATCAGTAATATTCATATACTCCATGTCGCGTGATTACTGGAGGTGTTTATATGGTTATGAATGGTATTTACTTAGTTATTGCCTCCGCGTGTATTCTAATTTTAGCGTACCGCTTTTATGGGGCTTTCATAGCGGCTAAGGTATTGACATTGGATCAATATCGCCCAACGCCAGCTATGGTTCACAATGATGGTCACGATTACGTGCCAACCAACAAATGGGTAACCTTTGGTCATCACTTTGCAGCGATTGCAGGTGCAGGCCCACTTGTAGGTCCTGTTATTGCAGCCCAGTTCGGCTATTTACCTGGTGCCTTATGGATTCTCATTGGCTCCGTATTAGCCGGTGCTGTACATGACATGGTTATCTTGTTCGCTTCCGTTCGCTATGATGGTAAGTCTATTGCGGATATTGCTCGCGAAGAAATCAGTAAACTAGCTGGTTTCGGTGCTATGCTTGCTACCTTATTCCTATTGATCATTACCCTTGCTGGTATGGCCGTAGTAGTAGCTAACGCATTGCATAACTCTCCTTGGGGATTCTTCTCCGTATTTGCTACCATTCCAATCGCTATTTTTATTGGTATTTATTTGAAATGGTTGCGTCCTGGTAAAATCCAAGAGGCGACTATTATTGGTGTAGCCTTAATCTTCGCAGCTATCGTCTATGGTCCCAATATAGCGGCTAGCGAATATGCATCTTGGTTCACATACGACTTGCAAACCATCGAAATTATGCTTGCTGTGTATGGTTTCTTTGCAGCTGCATTACCAGTATGGTTGTTACTTGCACCTCGTGACTATTTGTCTACATACCTTAAAATCGGTACAATCGGCGCATTGGCACTTGGTATTATCATCGTAATGCCTGAAATTCAGATGCCGGCTATTACTCCTTATATCTATGGCGGCGGTCCTGTATTGAAAGGTTCCGTATTCCCTTACATCTTCATTACTATCGCATGTGGTGCGTTATCTGGCTTCCATACTGTTATTGCTACAGGTACAACACCTAAAATGCTTACTAATGAAAAAGAAATTTTACCTATCGGTTATGGTGCAATGTTAACAGAAGGTTTCATCGCAATGATGGCGTTGATTGCAGCAACTGCATTGCATCCAGATGATTACTTTGCAATTAACTCCACAGTAGAATCCTTTAAAGCATTAGGCCTTCAAGTTCATGAATTGCCAGCATTGTCTGCAATGGTTGGTGAAGACTTGATGCACCGTCCTGGTGGCGCCGTATCCCTTGCAGTAGGTATGGCTCATATCTTCTCCAGATTGCCTAATATGGATCACTTGATGGGTTACTGGTATCACTTCTGTATCATGTTCGAAGCATTGTTCATCATGACTTTGATCGATGCTGGTACTCGTGTAGGTCGTTACTTACTTCAAGAATTATTAGGTCATTTCCATCCTAAATTCAACGACCAACATTGGGCTCCTGGCGTATATGGTTGTGCAGCTTTGATTTGTATCTTGTGGGGATACTTAGTTCTACAAGGTAACATCGGTATTATCTGGCCACTATTCGGCGTATCTAACCAATTATTAGGTACTATGACATTGGCTGTAGGTACTACTGTTATCATGCGACTTGGCCGCAAACGCTATGCATGGGTTACAGGTATTCCATGTATCCTAATGGCTATCGTTGCTATTGCAGCAGATTTTGAAAATGTATTTAACAGCTATATCCCAGCTGGTAAATGGATCCTAGTAGCATTTAGTGCGGCTATGTTCCTCATGATTCTTATCGTATTAGTTGAAGCGGTTCGCAGCTGGATTCGCTTGTCCAATATTCCTCAAGATTATCGGACACAAGAAGAAGTTGAAGCTGAAAGCCTTGTAAAATACGGTAAAGAAGTAAAAGCATAATATTGATTATTGCAATATATAAAGTGCACTTACATTTGTGAGTGCACTTTTAATCTATAAATTTTCTGCTTTTTTATAAAATAGTTAGGTAATGGCGCCTTGCATGCAGAGTTTTCTGTGAGCAAGGCGCTTTTTGTATGGAAAAGAGTTTCTTATGGTCAATATGATTGATACAGTTAACACCGCATGGGTATTGTTATTTGAACATGTTATAATAGGGCTATGAAACATTATATACGTTCTTATTGGACAAAATATAAACAATTGTATAAGAAAGGCCTAAAAGGCATTGCTGCCTTTCTTGCCATTGGAGCGATTATAGTCTTTGTACTAGCAACCATTGCTAGTCGTGGAATGGGCGTTATTTTTAATGAGGTTATGGCTCGACAAACTATGATGCGTGGCACGGTTACTGTTGAAAGTTTATCTGCTACACCGTGGGGGACTTTGACTTTTACAGGCCTTGTTTGGAAGGACCCAGAAGGGCATGAGTTGCTCAATGCACCGAGCGGGAAGGTCCGCGTTAATATGTGGGATGTGGTGACACGTAATTTTAAGTCCTCTGCTATCGAGGGCATTGAATTAGATGATGCGGTTGTAGTCGTTGATTTAGACGATAATAATCGGTTAGATTTCGCGCCCATATCTCCAGATGTACATAAACCAATTAACGAGATAGAGCCCCGTCCCAAAGCACCTAGAAAGACTACGCAAGAACGGCAAGAGGAACTAGGTAAGAAAGTACGTAACTTCAATTGGGAGGGCCAACATTTAGATCTTAAGATTAGACTTAGAAATAGTCAGTTAGAGGTCTTTAACAGAAATCGCCATTATGTGATAAAGGATGTAAACGCTAGAATTGACCTTGATAGTAAGCGGGCTATTCGCATCGATATGGAGACGGGTAAATTTGGGGGTACCGCCATAGGGGATGGTTTCGTTTTGAAGGGTCGTGTAGACTTAAAAGATGTTTTAAAGCAGCGCATGCCTCAACTGGATCTACAATTTGATGTGAAAGGGGTGGATCCATCATCTCTAGGCTTTGGTGAGAATATTCATGACGCCATGACCTTGCTTACAAAGGTAACAGGTGATTTTAACCGTCCCTTTGCTAAAGGTCGTGTAACGATGCCGATTTTGCGCATCCCTGCACTTACCTTTGAGAATGTAGTAGGAGATGTGACGTACCAAGATGGTATTTTAAATTTTGAAAACGTTAGTGCTAATGTATACAGCGGTAAATTGGAGGCTAAAGGTGTATATAATTTGGATACTCGAGCCTATACGATTACAGGCGTAGCAAAGGATTTAGATAGCAGTGTAGCCCTCAAGGCTCCTGAGTTTCTCGTGCCCGTATCGGCAAATTTGAACTTTAAAAGTGAAGGCCAACCTCGAGATATGGAGGTATGGGGGAACTTCTGGTCTGGTGAAGGACACTATATGTTGATTCCGATTCAAAGCATTACCGGAAACTTTCACAATAAAGGGCGACATTTATCCTTTAGCGATGTGAAAGTAAATACGAAAATCACCACTATCACTACGGATGCTCTGCGTATCGATGATGGACAGCTCACGATGGGGCCGCTTAATATTACGTCTCACGGAGGCAGTAATTTTATTCTGTATGATGAGTCATTTGATGAAATTGATGAAAATATGACTCGTATTAAAGATGATATGAAACAAGCTAAGGAAAATAGTAGGCGTGCTTCTGACTCTGCAAAAGGCATCGACAAATTTGGCCTTACAGCACCGGACATAAAAGAATCCATGAAGGATCTGAAGCGGAGTATGGATACGGCAAAAGATAGTTTAGATAATCTGTCAAAAAATAGTAAGCAATAAACTGTATTGAGCCGTAAAGGGTAAGAAGAAACAATACAGTAACAATATAAAGTAATAAAAATAATAAACTAGCAAAAATTATAAAAAGAAGGCAATCCATCATGGTGATGAGTTGCCTTCTTTTAGTTATAAGGTGCTAAATTATATGTAGCTATACGAAAGATTTTATTATCTGTTTAATCCATTAGAGCGTACATATTCGGTATTTTCTGTGTCTTTGGTATCTGTTTTGGTATTAGTTCGTTTTACCGTAATAAGAGGTTTCTTTTCTTTGGTTTCCTCCTCTTCGTACGGAATTACTTTATCTCCTTGATCCGGTAAAAATGTTTCGATACCGTTTCGTTTACCTTTTTGTGTGTTAGCGTCAGTGGCCAATTGACTTTGTTGTGGAACGATATAGATTTCGTCTTTATTGATGGTTATATCATTTAACAAGAGTTTGAATGCGTTTGGACTTACATATAGAATTCCGTCTACCATACGTGCTGCAGGTAGCAAAGATTCGGATGTATCAAGATTGATGATTTGCAGTTTACCCTTGCGTACGACTTGTTTAGAGTCCGGTTGTACCGCTAAGGTAGCAATGTTCATATCGATTAATGCCGTTTTTGTAGGGGCATCCCAAGATACTTTATAACCTAATGCTTCTGATACTTGACGTAACGCTACGAGTGGCTGACCGTCAACATAGATAACATTTGGTTTATTATCTATGGGATCCAATAATAGGCCATCTACATTGATGTAATGCTGTGTCGTTACTGACGCAGGTCTCTTTAAACTCTGCGTCGGTGCAGGTGTATCCATACCGACAGCGGCCTGTAAAGGTTGTACCACTCCGCTTGTGAAAGCTAGCGCTCCTAAGGCTATACCGGATACAATAAGTTGTTTTACTTTCATGGTAACCTCCATTGTGTATAAAACGTCATGATAAATCATAATTGGTACTATAACATGGATATATGAATATTATATTATGAATTTTAATTTTATAAAACTAATAAAGGAGGAGGGTTAAATAGTGGTCACATTAATGCAGATAAAGTTGGTTTGCAATCGGATACAACTATTTACCAACAAGGTCAAATTGTTGGTCGTGATGCTGTAGAATTACAAGCAAAAGAGAATATCACTTTTAACAATTCTATTGAGCATTTAAAAAATCAAGATGTTTTACATAAAACAGCAGGTATTGCTGTAACCGGTAATAGCGGCGTTATGATTGTATCTGCTGGCAATGATGTAAACCTAGGTGGTGCAACTATCGAAGCATTGGGTAAAGAAGGTGCCATCACTATTACAGCTGGACGTGATATTAATAGTACTACAGACACTCTTACAGCCAAAAAAGATATGACTCAAGATGGGGATAATTATTTACGAACCTATCGTCAAACCGAACTAGGTACGACAATAGAGGCTGGTGGAAATGTATCTATTGGCGCCAAAAATGATATTAAGGCTCGTAATTTGACTGTTAGCAGTGATTCTGGGGCGGTAAAAGTAATTGGTGAACATGATGTATCCATTGAAAATGGCTATAGTGAATCTAAGGATGCATTTGCTTTAAAGTATAAAGAAAAAGGTCTTCTTAATAAAAAAGAAACTAAGATCAAAACGAATGATGAATCTACAAATGCATTAATGAGTACACTTAGTGGTCATACTGTAGTGGTGGGTGCTAATAATGATGTGACACTTACATCTTCTAATATAGTGAGTACCGCAGGAACAACTGTATTAGCAGGTCATAATGTAATAACCGATGCCGCAGCAGAACATACACTAAGTACAGCGTCTAAAGATGTAAAAAAATCTGGTATTATGGGTGCTGGCATGGGTATCATGATTGGTAAAAAGCAATCTAAAGATAACTACTATATTGATGAAACAACTCATAAAGCCACTACTTTAGGCTCTACCGATGGTGAGGTTACTGTACAAGCTGGTGATACAGTTCACTTGACTACTACAGATATTATAGCGGATAAAGGAATTAGACTTAGTGGACAAGATATAGTATTAGATGGCAAGGAAGATCATTACCTTTCTAAAGAAAGTCATGAATATAAGTCTTCTGGCCTTACGGTTAGTCTTGGAGGCTCTGTTGCGAATGCTATTAATACAGCTTATGGGCTACAACAAAAAGCTAAAGGCCGTGAAGATAAACGTTTAGCTGCACTAGAATATATGGAAGCCGGTAAAGAGCTTAAAACAGCAGCTGCGAACATTCATGATTACACAAGCTATACTGTTGGTTCTGTGTTAAAGAAGGGAACTGAATTAAAAGAGCTAGGACAAGCCCAACTAACATCTGCACAAGAGCTGAAAAATGCTTCTCTTATGAATCGATATGCGAATACAGCAACAGCAAATGTTGCTGATTATAAAACTAAAGTAGGCGAAGCCAATATAAGTAAAGGGAATGCAGAATTAGCTGATTTAGAAAATGATAAAGCTGGATATAAAGCTAAGAAACGTGCTAAAGCAGATAATCTTGTAAATATTCGTGTAAGTATTGGCTCAAGCAGTAGCCGAAGTGAGTCCTCCTATGAAGCAAATACATTTGATGGGGGCTCTATTGAAAGTAATGGTGATATTACAATTGAGGCTAATAGTGCAGACTCTATCAAAGGAAATATTAAAGCTGTTGGTGAAACAATTTCAGGTAAAACAGTCAAATTAGTGGCTTCTAATGATGTATCTTTACAAGCGGCAACAAATACAAGTGAAAAGCTTGAAAATGCTAAGAGTAAAGGCTGGTCTGTTGGGGCTAATATTAGTGTTGTTGGTGGCGGTATACTAGGTTTTGATGCTAGTGCTAATGCTGCAAAACAAAAGAGTAATACAAAGGTAACAACACATACTGGTACTACTGTTGTAGGCTCGGATGCTGTTGCTATTATATCTGGAAAGGACACCCATATCAGTGGTTCCAAGGTAATTGGTAAATCTGTAACAGCAGACGTAGGTGGGAACCTTTCTATTGAAAGCTTACAAGATATAAAGACATATGTAGGTCAAAGCTCTAATAAAGGGTTTAGTGTATCTACAAATGCGGGTTCTCTAAGTAATGTATCTATGAGCTCAAGCAATGGTAAAATGGAAAGTGATTATGCAAGTGTTACTGATCAAGCGGGTATATATGCAGGTGATGGTGGATTTGTAATTAACACTGCCGAAAAAACATCATTGGTAGGTGCTGTTATAGATAGTGCAGCAGACTCTAATAAAAATAAATTATCCACTAAATCATTGGATGTTAAAGATGTTGAAAATACGGCAGAATATACGTCTCGTAATTTAGGTATGAGTTATAATCACGTAGGTAATTTTAAGAATCTTAGTAAAGCAGGAAAAGATGCTGTGTGGAACACATTGGGCACATTACCTAATCTGTTACCAGATTCTAGTAAATCTAGTTCTTCCACTACAAAATCTGCTATTTCAAATGGTACAATAGAAGTACGAGACGCTAACTTTAATATGCAAACACTGTCTCGAGATACAAATACTAGTTTAAATAAGCTTGATGAAATCTTTGATAAAAAGAAAATTGAAGAACGTCAAGAATTATCTAAGGTATTTGCAAAAGAAGCCTTTGGTCAATTACATAATTGGAATCCGACCTCAAAAGAAGGTAAAGCGGCAAAAGCAATAGCCCATGGTGTAGTGGCGGAAATATCTGCTCGTATGGCAGGAAATAAACCGGGTAGTGGTTTTTATGCGGGTGCCACCAATGAGGCATTAATTGGAGAAATTCAAAAAATTGCTAAAGAAAAACCTGATGTAGCTCAAACATTAAGTGCTTTACTCGGTGCTGCTGTAAATGGTAGCTTAGGCTATTCCTCTGTAACAGGTGCAGCTGAAGCACAATATGGGACTAAATGGAATCAATATTTAACAACAAATCCAGATACAATATATTTGGCAAAAAAATATTTAAAGAAAAAGAACGGAGAAAGTTTAAGTGAGAGTGAAGTAATATTCCTTTTGGGGGTTTTAAGGAATATAGCTGAAAAAGATAGTGATAAAGCTAAATCCTGGAAGATAATGTCAGAATCATATTGGGATTTATCTCATTGGGAGGATTTTCTTATTTCATATGGCAATTTATCCTATCAAAGTATCTCTGACTTTGAACATCATTATAGTTTATTGAAGAATGAGAAAATTAGACTAAAAAAAGAGTTAGTCAAACAAGGATATGAGTTTACTGATGTTGTAACGGCTAAAGATATTTATGTTGATGAAGATAGAAGAGCCTTGGATGAAGCAATAAGATTAGAGAAGGAAAAGGCTATTGATGTTAATAAAGAAAGAGATGTTAATAAACGTCAGAATATAATTCACTACACAGCAAAGGAAGCTGGTATGGCTTTTGAACGTAATGTACTTAAATCTGAATTCCCTGTGTTAACAGTTTTTTTTGAAAAAATGAGAACTGGGAATGGCAGTATGGAAAAGTATAACTCGAAAAGTATTTTAGCAAAAACAATTGCTCAGTCTAAAGGCATTAATGATATTTTAGTTTCTTTGCGTGATGAGGATTTTGATAAGGATACAAATAGTGTTTTAAAACGTATTGATATTAATTTTGCTAAGACTGAGAAGGGTGGCGGATGGTCCGATTTAGGTGCGTCGGTAGGAAGAATGGCTATTAGATTAAAGGTTATAAGGCATGGTGATTATTATGATGTCAGACTTTTAGGTTTCGATAGGTCTAATTATGAATATAAAGAAGATGCTAGTGATATAAGTAATAAGTGGATTAGATGGGCCAATAATTTCTTTTATGATTTACAACAACAAGGTTTAATTACTCCGTTTTCTTTTGAGGTAACTTCTAATTTTTACTTCAATAAGGCTACTGGAAAGGTATATACTAAATGATAATACTAAAATCTTTACTGAAGAGGGTGGGTTATTTTGTAATTATATTTATTAGTATTGTAGCTATATATATAATGACCTATGCTGCGTCTACAACAACTTTTTTAGCTTCTTCTAATTATGATTCTGCTCTCGGTAGGGATGCTGGTTATCTTGATGATATGGATTATGATTTACGTGTTCCAGGCGAAATACTGACTGTTGAAGTTTATAATGACTATGAAATTGCGTGTTTAACATCCTTTGGTGGCATTTTTGTGAATGGTAATGAAGGACGTATTCGATATCTTGTTGAGATCGATGATAGAGCATCTCTTTTAAAAGAAATTGCTTCTTATAAAGACAAAGCAAAGGAGCGACAGGTTGTAGTGCTTGAGGACAATCAATTGTTAAGTGATAAAGAGAAAAAACTCTATCAAAAGTTACTTGATAGAGTTGATAAGCGTCTTCCTACTTATGTAGATGTAAATCGAGAGCCCAAATGGCTTCAAGTACTAAGAAATATAACAGGAATTGATAAAAGCTTAATGTAATGGTTTCCTATATATAGTCGGTTGATGATAATTTAGGCTACGATTTGGAAAGAGGTAGATAAGTGACATCTCAAGATTTGATTATAATATTGGGGGGGGATAGCTTTACTTCCTGATTTAGTCTCTGAGTTAAAATCTGGGTTTGTATTTTTTTATTGATTATAGTTTGTATGGGAATTTCTTTGGTTGAAATGTACTTTATGCTTAAAAATGATGAGTTTGAAAGTGATAAAGTAAAGTTCTATCAGTTTAATTTTAAAGCAGGCGTATATGTTTGGTTATTTCTAATGATTATATATATGTATATGTTTTAACCTACTATTAGATAGTATTTGTTATTGATAATAGTAGATCTATTAACTAAGTTTAATGCTAATATCAGGTGCATAAACTCCAAAAGGACGCTATAATTTAATCTTCAGTGGTTTATACTGAGTGATTTAGAACTATAGCGTCCTTTTATATTCCGTTCATTTGAGGTATGAGAGGATGTTACATATATGTCATAGAGATGAGAGCGGTTTTATTTCATGCGAACTGCTTCAGCAAATTCGTATTCGGTCATGAGTTTTTCTTCCAAGATGATTTCTTTGATAGAGTAACTGAGTTTGTAAGCTTCCTTTATCACTTGAGCACTCTTGTCGTAGCCACTGTATGATGTTAGATATATACATTTATAAAAACAGCATTTATCATAAATGGTAATTCGAAGCAACAAAGATACTATGATAATGGAGGCAATCTAATTGTAGATATCGAGTACACACATTCTGGTGATAATCACGATTTCCCACATAAGTATATTTGGTTAGAAAATTTAGGAAGGAGTAAACATAAATGAGTAACTTGGATATTTCTTTGTATGCAAAAATTATTGAAGGCTTGACGTATAACAGGGAATTAGAAATATATTATAATGATTTTACATATGGGATTGTTACTTATGGGGAATTATGGCAATTATGGAAAGATAAAGAGCTTTTGGTTGAATGTAATGATTTTTTACCTTTATTAGAAAATCCATTAATAAATGGTAGCAGTTTGAAGGATATTATAGAGGCGAGAGATTGTGGATTACTTTTAATGTAAAAAACTATCGTAGATATGGATTATAGTCTAATATAATGTATTTCTTATGAATCGATATGCGAATACAGCGACAGCAAATGCTGCTGATTATAAAACCAAAGTAGGCGAAGCTAATATAAGTAAGGGAAATGCAGAGTTAGCTGATTTAGAAAATGATAAAGCTGGATATAAGGCTAAGAAACGTGCTAAAGCAGGTAATCTTGTAAATATTCGTGTAAGTATTGGCTCTAGTAGTAGTCGAAGTGAGTCTTCCTATGAAGCAAATACATTTGATGGGGGGCTCTATTGAAAGTAATGGTGATATTACAATTGAGGCTAATAGTGCAGACTCTATCAAAGGAAATATTAAAGCTGTTGGTGAAACAATTTCAGGTAAAACAGTCAAATTAGTGGCTTCTAATGATGTATCTTTACAAGCGGCAACAAATACAAGTGAAAAGCTTGAAAATGCTAAGAGTAAAGGCTGGTCTGTTGGGGCTAATATTAGTGTTGTTGGTGGCGGTATACTAGGTTTTGATGCTAGTGCTAATGCTGCAAAACAAAAGAGTAATACAAAGGTAACAACACATACTGGTACTACTGTTGTAGGCTCGGATGCTGTTGCTATTATATCTGGAAAGGACACCCATATCAGTGGTTCCAAGGTAATTGGTAAATCTGTAACAGCCAACGTAGGTGGAAACCTTTCCATTGAAAGCTTACAAGATACAAAGACATATGTAGGTGAAAGCTCTAATAAAGGGTTTAGTGTATCTACAAATGCGGGTTCTCTAAGTAATGTATCTATGAGTTCAAGCAAAGGTAAAATGAAAAGTGATTATACAAGTGTTACTGATCAAGCGGGTATATATGCAGGTGATGGTGGATTTGTAATTAACACGGCCGAAACAACATCATTAACAGGGGCTGTTATAGATAGTACAGCAGACTCTAATAAAAATAAATTATCCACTAAATCATTGGATGTTAAAGATGTTGAAAATACGGCAGAATATACGTCTCGTAATGTAGGTATGAGTTATAATCATGTCGGTAATTTTAAGAATCTTAGTAAATCTGGAAAAGATACCGTGTGGAACACATTAGGCACATTACCTAATTTGTTACCAGATTCTAGTAAATCTAGTTCTTCCATTACAAAATCTGCTATTTCAAATGGTACAATAGAAGTACGAGACGCTGACTTTAATATTCAAACACTGTCTCGAAATACAAATGAGAGTTTAAATAAACTTGATGAAATCTTTGATAAAAAGAAAATTGAAGAACGTCAAGAATTATCTAAATTATTTGCAAAAGAAGCCTTTGGACAATTACATAATTGGAATCCAACCTCTAAAGAGGGTAAAGCTGCAAAAGCAATAGCCCATGGTGTAGTCGCTGAGGTATCTGCTCGTATGGCAGGAAATAAACCTGGCAGTGGTTTTTATTCCGGTGCTACCAATGAAGCATTAATTGGAGAAATTCAAAAAATTGCAAAAGAAAAACCTGATGTAGCTCAATCCTTAAGTGCTTTACTAGGTGCTGCTGTAAATGGTAGTTTAGGCTATTCCCCTGTAACAGGTGCAGCTGAAGCACAATACGGGACCAAGTGGAATAACCAGGTAGTTGTAAGAGGGGTAGCTGGGGTATTGCAATATGGCGCAGTGAATGCATCTAATCAAATTTCACGGTTTGCTCGTATTGGATCATCTATAATTAAATTAGGCGATAGTGCTTCTGATTATGAAGAACAAGAATATATCAATAAAGGATCATATTTATATAGACCATATAAAATAGAGAGCGTTGATGCTATAAACTCTACAAATACTATTAATATAGACTCTAATGAAGGTGTATTATTGCAAAAAGGACCTATAGTGATAAATGGCCAGCAATATGAATGGAGTTATAATAATCAGGAATATTATCCGGTTGAGATATATCATTTAGATGGGAGCGTATATAAAAATAATGGTAGTAGAGATATATTAAGCCGTCATTATTTAGATGGGCTTGGTGGAACACCTAACAGGTATACAGGTGCTGTATATGGTAAGGATGGAACAAAGAATTGGGCTATTGAACCATCTTCCTCCCTTTCAAGTAAAGCGGTACAAGTAAAAAATACCATTACAGGTGAGATTGGTGAAATGTCATATTCTTATGGTGATATGTATTTGGTTGATCATCCTGAGAGTAATATTGTTTTGAATCCAAATACAAAACAGTTTATAGTTGCACAAACATTACAACCAGTGAGTAAACCATTTGTTCTGGCCTATAAGAACCGTATTTCTAGCGTTACAACTGTAGATGTTTCTAATATTGGAAATAAAGGTTGGGTAGATAATTTTACTTATAATCCTGAATTTTCGAAACCTAAGATATTATCTTCTCCGATACCGGAGTCTGTTGAACCTAAGATACTGAAAAGTCCTACTAATGAAAATGCAGAAGTACAAATATTTTCTAGTCCGTTGGGACAAGAACTAAATACAAGTAAGTTAGGTGGATTTGATTTAATTCGACCTAAATTATCCGATTATATATATACTGCATACTCTAAGGAACATCCAGTTTGGGGAATGAGAGTTCCGCAAGATTCTGAAACAATCTTATCAGATAGAAGTTTATTCGATAGAACGGGTAAGCGCTATAAGGAGCATGCTCAAATTTATAGACATAGAGTAACAAAACATTACTATTATAGAGATACTTTTCATGAAGGTGTAGATGCCCATTTAGAAGTATTTGATAAAAATGGAAATCATTTAGGCGAAGCAGATCCTATAACTGGAGTGATGAGGGAGAAATCTAAAGACCCTAAGAAAAAACTTAGAAAGGATTTAAGACAATGATTATGAAACCTATTAAGTCTTTATATAGTAGTTATAACCAAAATGATATATATATGTTAGAACGAATAGGACCATATAGCATAATAAATGATAACCATCAAGGGCTTATTGTGTTGGATTCCTCATGGAATGAAGTGAAAAGAATTAAGGTAGATGAAAATCTGTTTTATCCTGAAGCTAGATATATAGATTACGTTAATAATAGGATGCTTTTTAAGTTGGAAGCATTTTTGTGTTTAGTAGACATTGAAAGTAGTGGGGTTAAACTAATAGAGCTTCCTGATGATCTTCAAGATATATATTTCTCAAACTTACATTGTTTCTGTAAAGATCATATTATGATAGATACGAGTAAGAATGTAGTATCTTTAGATTTGATTGACTTCAAAATTACAGTGCTAGAACTTGCTTCTGTTGATGAATATCCATTTAATGAGTATCAAAATAGATATAATGGAATAGTTATGTATTTTAGAAAGAATAAATTAATCTGTCATGACTCTGGGAATATAATAATTATAGATGGTACAAGCGTTATTGAAATTCCAGATGTAGTTTATATTAAATACTATCAACTAATAGCATCTAATACATATTTGTTAGCGATTGGTGAAAATCAGCTACAGCTTATCAACTTAGAAAATGCTAGTGAAAGTAAAATTATTTCTTTTGCATCTCCCTGCTATTGTGTTGGTGCAGATATATTTGAGGAACAGGATAAAATCCATATCTCCCTTTTATTAAATAATGATTGGGAAGAGATTATGCGTGTGGAAGAATATGCTTTTACCTTTGATGAATTACATGAGCCTGTAGTGCTTTAGGTAATTCTCAATAGTATTTATAAAAAATATTACTTTAGAGATACTAAATATATTGGTGAGGTAGTACGTTAAGAAGTATTTGAAAAAAGAAAATCATATTGGGAGATAAAGATTTTACGATGGCGCCCATTAAGTGTTTCAAAAGCTCCTATTCACAGAATCAGGTGTTTTTTGTTGAACAAAGCAATAGATATACAATTATTAATGACGAGAATAAAGGGATTATTGTTTTAGATGCTGATTGGAATGAAGTAAAACGAATCTATATAGGTGAAGATATCTTACTTCCTGAAATTATTTATGTGGATTTTTCTAGAAATAGATTAGTTCTAGTTTTGGAAGAAACATATTGTTTTATTGACATAGATAATGAGTTTGTTAAGCTTATTCCAACCCCTCAGGAGTTTAAAACAGTTAGATTTAAAGCGCTCTATCACTTTACTGATGATGCTGTTTATATGAATACTAGTAAGGGGATTCTTTGTTGGTCACTTAAAGATTTTACAGTTCAGCTAGTTGAGGATGTACAGAACACTGATAAACTCTTTAACTGGTTTTATAGTCAAAGCAAAGATAAACATAGCTATTTTCATAAGGGTGTACTAGCTTATTTTGATAGTAATAAGATTACTATTATAGATTCTATGAAAAAGGTAGAAATTAACGACTTTGTAGATATTGATTGCTTTGATATTGCTGCAACTGCTCGATATTGTTTAGCCGTTGCGGAAGATAAATTACAGTTAATTAAGTTAGATAATGATGCTTTAAGTAAGTTCATATCCTTTAAGTTTCCTTCTTTTGGGGCTTGCACCGTTTTCTTTGAACAGGATGACGAATTACATCTTATTCTATTGAGATGGAATGATTTGGAGGCAACCTCTATTCTTGAAGAATATGTCATTGATTTTGATAAACTACCTGATCATGTAGTGATATAAGTGATTCCTTATATGCTATAATTAAGTATTACATGAATTATTCAATATATCTAATTATAGAATTTATAGAAAGAGGTTCCTTATGGCATCCGGCAGATCTGAAAAAGAGTTACAAGGGGTAACGATGTTAGGTCACAAGACCGATTATCCTACTGATTATGCGCCACAGGTGTTGGAGGCGTTTGATAATAAACATCTTGACAATGATTATTTCGTTAAGTTTAACTGTCCTGAGTTCACTAGCTTGTGTCCTATGACAGGTCAACCAGACTTTGCCACAATCTATATTTCTTATGTGCCAGATAAGAAGATGGTAGAGTCCAAGTCTTTGAAGTTGTATCTGTTTAGTTTCCGCAATCATGGGGACTTTCACGAGGACTGCATCAACATCATCATGAAAGATCTTGTAAAGTTGATGGATCCTAAATATATCGAGGTGTGGGGTAAGTTCACGCCGCGCGGTGGTTTGTCCATCGATCCGTACGCAAACTACGGCAAGGCTGGTACAGAGTGGGAAAAGACTGCGAAAGAGCGCCTTCATTTCCACGACATGCAGCCTGAGCGCGTAGCATACCGTTAATATGGTATACGAATATTTAACAATGGTCGCATCCTTTATTACTTGTTTTATGATGGGGGTGACCTTGTCTTTACAACCTGCGTCAATAATCGTAGGGACTCACACTCATTTAAGAGAACAAAGTAAATGGACTCGCTGGAATGGATATATCATGTGTGTGTTGCTCCTATTTGTGCTAGATGTGCTCGTAACGAATGGTATATATATTGCGTTTCACGATGTGTATGGTAATCTTTTTAACATTGGTTATCTTGATTTCGATCCGATGGACATGTTCTTTAGTGAAAGCTTTCAAATAGGCGTTATTCTAGTCTTTTCGCTCGTGTTATTTCAAGTGTTAGGGCTCGTTGATTTAGCTCATGGAGAACGGGATTTGTCCTTTTATTATGACCAAGTAGATGTAGGTAAACATAAGCCTTCTTGGATGGAGCGGTACATGGGGAATCAAAGAGGCTCTCTTGGATCGAGCTTGGTGGGCTTGCTCTATATGCTGAGAATGACGATAAAAACAATGTGGACTTATATCGTGTGCCTAGTGTGGTTTAAAATCCTAGCTATACTTGTAAATGTACTAGTGTCTCCGAGTATTAACCGAATTATGCATGCTGATAATGAATTGACTACCCTAATCATGTTCGACCCATACATTATCACCTATGCAGTTGCTGGTTTCTTATGGGGCCATGTAGCATTACATCATGATGTAACTAAAGTATCGCGCTTAGCTAACAGTATAGCTATATCTCTTATTCCTCGTCTCACAGTTTTGGTAGGAGCGGTTTTCTTTATAGGATTGGCCCTTGTCATTATAATGGTGCCCATCACATGGGATGGGGTACTTAATGCACTTACAACAAAATAGATAAAGCTAGTTATTTCCTGTATTTTTAGGGTTTTAAAAGTCGTTCTCATTCTCTTGACAATGAAATGATTCAAATGTTAGAGTATGGTTGTATTAATTGGAATACATAAACGGTTATACTCCGTATATGGTGAATAACAAGGTGCAATATAAAATCGTCCTTGGGATGTTCCTAAGGACGATTTTTATCATCTATCGCTAGAGGGAGAATTAGATGAGTATAGTAACAAACCAAACAACTGAACTTATTGGTAAAACACCGATATATCAATTGCCAAATACCAATATTTATGTAAAGCTTGAAAAATATAATGTAGGTGGTTCTGTAAAAGACCGTGCCGTACTCGGTATGTTACAGGCTGCAAAAGAGCAAGGTCGCATCCATGAGGATAGCATCATTGTAGAAGCCACAAGTGGTAATACGGGAATCGCTCTTGCTATGGTAGGCGCTATTCTACATATTAAAACAGTGATTATCATGCCTGAAAGTATGAGTAAAGAACGCCGTGAGCTTATTAAGGCGTATGGGGCACAGCTCATCTTAACTCCAAAAGAAACTGGTATGAAAGGGGCTCTTGAGCGGGCAAATGAAATTTTAGAGAAGTATCCAAATGCTTTCACCTTGGGGCAATTCGTAAATCCTGCAAACCCAGATATGCATTACCGCACGACGGGTACTGAAATTGTAGAACAAGTGCCGAATGTCGATGTATTTGTAGCGGGTATCGGCACGGGTGGTACTTTCACAGGCGTTACGAGACGATTGAAAGAACACAATCCTAATCTAAAAGCCATTGCTGTAGAGCCAACGGGATCTCCTGCTATTACCGAAGGTAAGGGCGGCCCTCACAAAATTCAAGGCATTGGGGCTGGGTTTATTCCTGAAAACTTTGACCAAACATTGATGGACGGCGTGCAAACGGTAAGTGACGAAGAAGCTTTTAGTGAGGTGCAAACCTTTATGCGTGAAAGTGGTATTTCTATTGGCCTTTCCGCGGGGGCGGCCATTGTAGCGGCAAAACGCATGGCTCGTGAGTTACCTAAGGCGAACATCGTTGTTATTGCACCTGATGGAGTAGAGAAATATTTATCCCTCTTGGACTTCGGCAACAACGAATACGTAAAATAATAGGTTTCAGATAGATACAATACTGAATTTCGGATTGGTAAAAGAATAGGTTCTATATAGATATAGCCTTATATATAGGAATATAGACCAAATATGTTGTATACTAGATATATCTATATTTCTGTAGAATGTAAGTAGAGTTATTTGAGATGGAGTCACTATGATGCAAGGTTTGCGCGATTTATGGGGCAAAATTCAATATAATATTAAGCGCGTAATGGATTCTGACCCAGCTGCCACAAGTGTATGGATGGTTATATGGACATATCCACATATTACGGCTTTGTTCTGGCATTTCTTTGCCCACCGTTTATATAAGGCGGGGTGGCCAATCTTGGCTCGTCGTGTGGCTCTCCATTCTCGTCATGTAACGGGCATTGAAATCCATCCAGGTGCGACGATTGGTCGCGGCCTCTTTATCGATCACGGTATGGGGGTTGTTATTGGTGAAACGGCTATTGTAGGCGATAATGTAACCTTGTTCCATCAAGTAACACTAGGTGGGATGTCTTCTAAAAAGGTAAAGCGCCATCCGACCATTGAAGATGATGTACTCATCGGTACGGGTACAAAAATCTTAGGGGATATTACGATTGGGGCGCGCACGAAGATTGGCTGTAATCTCGTTATCAAACATGATATTCCTAAAGATATGGTAATTTTTGAAACAGACCCAGAAAATATGTATGTTCGTAAACTTAGTCGCAATGCAACCGCTGCACAAGCAGAGGAGAAAAAAATCCCTGATAATTACATAGAATACTATATTTAATATAGAAACGTATTTAATATATAATCATATTTAATATAGAATCATACAAAGAATCATACAAAGAATCATACAAACCTCTAACTATTGGATTAACTAGTAGTTAGGGGTTTTTTATGATTCGAAGAAACATGTTTCTTCGAATTATTGGATTTAGATTTGGTATGTATTGTATTGGGGATAAGTTTGATTTAGTATGGTTATAATATTTTCATTAAACTTTTATACAAAAATATCTGCTCATGTATTGACATGGAAAATCATTATTGGTAGAATATAAACATAATCAATATTGATTATAAATTAAATAAACGAATTGATGGCGTAGAAACCAACTGTGTTTGTTCTGCTTTTAGAATAAACTATAATTGAGAATTAAGTGAAAAAAGGAGTTTTATTATGAAAAACGTACAACAAGTAAATCAATATTTAGCAGATCTTTCCGTATGGAATGTAAAATTACATAATTTACACTTCAATGTAACTGGTCCACAATTCAAGTCCATCCATGAATACTTGGAATCCATCTATGATGAAGCATTTGAATATTTTGATGCAGTAGCAGAACATGTAAAAATGCAAGGTCAATTTCCATTGGTAAATTCCGGAGAATACGCAAAATTAACTAAAATCGAAGAATTGGGTCAAGAAGACATCCCTCAAGCAAGGGTAATTGATATCCTTCTTAAAGATTTTAAATACATGAATGATCAAGCTGTAGCAATTCGTGCAGCAGCTGATGAAGAAGGTGATTTCTTGCTCGTAAGCATGATGGAAGATCACGTTGCATACTATGTAAAACAAATCTGGTTCATCGAATCCATGTTGAAATAAGACAATTGACAATGCCTTATTGGGTATGATATGATTACTCAGTAAAGCATGGAGGATTACTCAAGAGGCTGAAGAGGACGGTTTGCTAAATCGTTAGGGCGGGTTACCGTCGCTAGGGTTCGAATCCCTAATCCTCCGCCATGTAAAGACCTCACATCATCCGATGTGAGGTCTTTTTGTATAATATATTAATTTATTATATTATTTATATAGGCCTAATTTGTGAGGATTCGAGTGAGTCCAAGGCCTTATTACTATTGAATGACACAGGTGTGTAAGGGTATAGAGTTGACGTATGTCTAGGGGTTTCATATAATAGATTGTATAAAATGTAATTTTAAGGAGACTCTTATGAATACAAAACATATACGTCAAATGAATCGTATCCGTCGAGCGTTAGGCATTGGCGCATTATGCCTCGTTGCGTCTGTTGGGTTTAGTCATGCTGAAAGTATTGCCATCCCAAGTGCACGTCCTATGGTGGATGGCGTAAGTGCTGATGTTGAGACTGTTAGTAGTTCTAGTAAAGGACAACAGCATATAAACTCAGATGTTATTACGCCTAATGATTGGACATATACAGCGTTACAAAGGCTCATTAAACATGGTGCTATTACAGATACCCACGGATTTACTTTTGATGGTACTAGCTATACAAAGGATGAGCTTATGCCGCTTATCGATGAGGTAGTCACAAAACGTGAGCAAATGAACGATAATGATCGGGAATATGCATTGCGTATTTACCAAGAAAATATGCGTGATGTAATGGACTATCGTATTGCTCGTGATAAAAAAGCTACTGATGAGCGCCGTCAAAAACTAGATGAAAAGCGTGCTGAAAAGGCTAAAAAATCTGGTAAGACGTATCAAATATCCAAGGATCAACAAGAGGCTCTTGATAAGGCTGGTGATGAAGTAGCAAAACCGGAAGAACGCGCTTTAACAGATGAACAAATCAAAGAAAAAATGAAGAAATTCAAAATTGATGATTCTCGCGTTAAGGTAAATAATGAAGTGCGTATTCGTTACGCTGATTCCAAGGATAAAAAGTCCAAAACAGATGCTCGTATGCAGACGGAGATGACGTTCACTCTATAACTCTTAGTAAGGGGTTATAATGATTGATTTTTTAAAGAAACAATTGTTTACTGTCCATCAAAACGGTAAGCAACAGGTAAGTGATGTCTTTAAATATATAGGACCTGGTATAATCGTAACCGTTGGATTTATCGATCCAGGCAACTGGGCCGCTAACTTGGCAGCTGGAGCCAGTTATGGTTACGAATTATTGTGGGTAGTCACACTATCTACGATTATGCTCATTTTATTACAGCATAATGTGGCACATTTAGGCATTGTACGCGGTCAATGCTTGTCGGAATGTGCCTATGAATTCTTACCGCGTTATGCATCTCGCTTTGTGCTTAGCACGGCAGGAATTGCGGCGGCAGCGACGGCCTTGGCTGAGTTTATTGGTGCCGCTATCGCCTTGAAGATGCTCTTTGGTATTCCTATCTTGATAGGCAGTAGTCTGACGGCTCTTATCTGTACGGTCATGCTCATTACGAACTCCTATCGTAAATTAGAGCGAATCATTGCTGGCTTTGTGTCCCTCATCGCGTTGGCGTACCTCGTTGAGGTAAATATGGTCAATGTGGATTGGGCAGCGGCTGGTATCGGTTGGGTGGATCCTAATATTCCTAATACATCGATGCTCGTTATTTTGAGTATATTAGGGGCCGTAATTATGCCTCACAACTTGTTTTTACACTCTGAAATCATCCAAAGTCGCCAGTTTAATACACAAGACCCAGCGATTATGAAACGGCAGTTGCGCTATGAATTCCTCGATACTTTGTTATCTATGGGGATTGGGTGGATGATTAACTCCGCCATGATTATATTGGCGGCGGCTGTCTTCTTTGCTCATGGAATTGAAGTAACAGAGCTTGAACAGGCTGAAGAGTTGTTGCGACCACTCATTGGACCGGCAGCGGGTATTATTTTTGCGATAGCATTGTTATTTGCAGGTTTTGCCTCATCTGCTACGGCAGGTATGGCGGGGGCAAGTATCTTTGCAGGAATGTTTGGCGAGTCTTATGATATGAAAGACTTCCATACGCGATTAGGCTTGGCACTAACATATGTTCCAGCATTATTAATGATCGTGTTTATTACAGATTCCTTCCAAGCATTATTGTTCTCTCAAATGTTCTTGAGCTTGCAATTACCAATCACCATATTCTTGCAACTTTACATGACAAGTAGCCGCAAGGTCATGGGAGAATACGCGAACCGTAAATTTACAAATATTCTCTTATGGGGTATAGGTATCATCGTTACAATTATGAATATTTACTTATTGATTGTAGGCTAATAGAATATTCTTTGTTAGTTTCCAAAAGGTTTCTTATAAAATCAACATTAGAATACAAGATTAGAATACAACATTAGAATACAAGATTAGAATACAAGATTAGAGTACAACATTAGAATACAACATTAGAATACAAGATTAGAGTACAACATTAGAATACAAAGGACCGCTACGGCGGTCCTTTTGTCATGTCGCTAACGTATCTATTATGTGAAACACGTATCTTTGAATACCCAAGAGGGGTATAAAATATGGTACAATTAAAAATAGTATAATTAAGAAAAATATTTTTAAGAATAATATTTTTAAGAATAATATAATATCTGTTGAGAGTATCACTCAGCAGTGTGATATATGGAAAATTAGGAGGCCCTAATGGCAAAGGAAATCAACGTACAAGAGACAATACAATCTGATTTTAGTGTTGTGGTTAACGATATTGCTGAAGAGTTATTGACGCGCCTCAATATGGATGAGGATGGTTCTGTTATCGATATGTTCCAAACAGGCTCTTTTGATCCTTGGCAGTTATTCGTATTTTTTGGTGCTTTAGAAAAAGCCCTTATTGAATTCAGAACGGATAAACGGAAGAAAACAGTTATCGTTCATGCACAACCTGAGGCTCTTATCGGCATTGGCCGCGTAGTGACACCTGTATCTACTATGCTTGAGCATGTATTGATGTCTCGTTTGAACGATATGAGTGAAGGCCGCTTGGAAACAGGCATGCTTACAGTATCTGCTGAAAGCATCGATTATGAAGGTGTAAACCTTAAAGGGCGTCACGTGGTTATCGTATGCGATCTTGTAGATGAAGATTCTAATTATCTTAAAGAATGCATTAAATTATGTAAAGAATTGAAAGCAAGCCACGTAGTGGCGGTGCCTCTCATGTTGTGGAACCCTGAATTGATCGACAATTTGACAGAGGAATCTATTAAGGCGGAATTATCTCATGAAAATCGTCCTCTCTCCTAGTAAGACAAAAACCATTACCGATGCTGCTAGCAACGATGAGGCAGTACATCATGTAGTCCGAGATGGCCAATTTCAGCCGAACATCACGAAAGAAATTGTAACACATGTACAATCCCTTGATGTAGCGGTTCTTGGAAAGGCATTAAAACTTAAGGATGATAAGGCACAGGCTCTTTTTGATTTTTATCAGTCCTTTGAGGCTCATCCCGTAGGTCGTGCCTGTGAAAGTTATGATGGTATCGCTTTCAAATATTTGGACTGGTCGAACTTATCTGATGAAGCCAAGACCTTTAGCGAAAGCCATCTCGTTGTGCTGTCTGCATTGTATGGTATCGTTGAACCTAATATGGGGGTGCGCGACTATCGACTCGATATGGTCGATAAGGTAGGCGTTAATTTATACGATACCTGGCGTGAAGCGGTGGATGCATACTTTCACAAGGAAGATTGGATCCTAAACCTAGCATCTAAAGAATATGCAAAAATGGTCAACCATCCAAAGGTGGTAACCGTTGAATTTTGGGAATTACGGGGCGATACGTTTAAGCAGATGAGTACGTCCTCTAAAATGAGTCGCGGTGTGATGGCTCATGAATGTTTAACTCGACAAGTGAAACATGTGCGGGACTTGCCCCACGAAGTTAATGGATTTACTTGTGTCTCTGACATTGAATCCATTACCATACCAAGCGAATCGATGACGGTTCGTTACGAAAGGAAGTGATTGTTTGCAAGTGCAAGACATTCTTGCAAAAGACCTCGTCGGCGATGAATGGCTGACCGAGGAGGAATTGCGATTTCTCATGTCTGTAACTGATGAAGAACAGTTGCAGTTGATATATAAAAAGGCCTACGAAGTGAAGGCAAAATACGTAAAGCCTGTAGCATACTATCGCGGCCTCATCGAGTTCTCAAACCGATGCATTAAAAATTGTAATTATTGCGGTATCCGCCGTGAAAATGACAAGACGGAACGCTTTGATATGAATCGCGAAGACATCATCAAGATGGCGCAATGGGCATACGACCATGAATATGGTTCCATTACACTCCAATCTGGTGAACGCTGTGATGATGCCTTTGTGGACTATGTTGTGGATTTGATTCGCGACATTAAAGCCATTGGCGATGGCTCTCTTGGCATAACGATGTGCGTAGGGGAACAAAGCGAAGAGGCGTACCGCCGCATGCGTGAAGCCGGTGCGAGTCGTTATTTATTACGCATTGAAACAACCAATACAGATTTATACCATAAGATTCATCCTCGTGATGAATTACATTCCTTTGAGACGCGCGTAGAATGCTTACGTCGTTTGCGCCGCGTAGGCTTCCAAGTTGGCACAGGTGTTATGATTGGCCTACCTGGGCAAACCGAAGATGATCTCGTAAATGATATCTTGTTCTATCGCGATATGGATATCGACATGATAGGTATGGGCCCTTATGTGGTGCATCATGATACGCCTCTGGGCCAAGAAGCATTGGCAATGGGCATTGATGATGAAGAGGGCAAGTTGCGACGAGTTCAACTGGGCCTCAAGATGATTGCCTTAACACGTTTATTCTTGAAAGACGTAAACATCGCAGCTACGACGGCGTTACAAGCACTAGATAAACTAGGCCGTGAAAAAGGCTTAGCCGCAGGTGCAAATATCCTTATGCCTATCATCACCATTCCTGAACACCGTGCAAAATATTTGCTATATGATAATAAACCTTGCGTGGACGACAATGCAGAACAATGTAAAGACTGCTTGACGCGCCGCGTAATGTCCATCGGTGATACAGTGGGTTGGAAACAAAATGGGGACTCCAAGCACTACGGTAAACGAACGGGGAAATTTTAGTATTCTATGATTTACCTATATCTTTTAGTGAATTATATATTTACCACTAGTATTGCCTATATATAGATGGGGCCCCGTTACATAACGACAACTTAATTAAAAAAGACGGTCTATACTTGCTGGCTCCTCGTTCCTGATGTCGCTGCACAAGTACAGACCGTCTTTTTTATAACTTTGTGAGGGCACTAGTCCCATCTATATATAGGATATACCGATAAAGTCTTATTAATAATTTAATTAAGTTTAGGATCTACATCGGAATACTAAAATTTTCTTTATAATTTAGTATTATTATATAATCCTCCTTTTCTAAGAAATTTTTCTTAGAAAAAGAGGATTTTTTTATTGTAGTGTCGAAATGTATTAGCAAAGCCGTAATTTGCCAGTAAGGAGGCGATTCCAATGAAAGAGTACAGTAGTGATAAAATTAGAAACGTTGCTGTTGTTTCCCACGATGGTGCGGGTAAAACAGCTCTTGTTGAATCCTTGTTGTTAACTTCTGGTGCGGTTGATTTCGTAGGTAAAGGTCAAGATAATAAACATATTATGGACTTTGAACCGGAAGAAATTAAACGTAATGTAACTATTCAATTGGGCATGGCGCCATGTGAGTGGCATGACCATAAGGTTAACTTCATAGACACTCCAGGCTATAACGAATTCCATGGCGAAGTTCGTGCCGCTTTGCGTGCTTGTGATGGCATGTTGATGGTGCTATCCTCCACATCTGGTGTAGAAACTGACACAGTTCGCGCATGGGATTATGCAGTTGAATTACAAATGCCTCGCATGGCATTTATCAATAAAATGGATGTCGATGGTGCTGATTTCTTTGGCACTATTGAAAGAATGCGGGAATTATTTGGCAAAGGCATTATGCCATTGCAGATTCCTATCGGTGAAGGTGCCGATTTTGAAGGCGTTGTAGACGTAGCGAAAATGACTGCGTTTACTTATAAGGACGGCCAACCAACAGAGGTCGCTGTACCAGCTCACCTTATCGAAAAGGCTCAAGAAATTCGGGAAATGACCGTAGAAGCCGCGGCTGAAGGTAGCGATGAGTTGTTGGAAAAATATTTAGAAGGCGAAGAATTATCCTTAGAGGAAATCCGCCAAGGCTTGCGTGAAGGGATGATTAGTGGCCGTGTGTGCCCAATCATGTGTGGCAGTGCCACATCTCGTATTGGCTTAGATCAAGTATTGGATCGTATGATCCGTTACATGCCGGATGCAACTAAAAAAGTGATGACCGCAACTGATGCGGAAACCGGCGAACAATGTGTTGTACATGTAGATAAACCATTAACTGCATTCGTATTTAAAACATTGTTAGACCCATTCGCAGGCAAACAAAGCTTTGTACGTATCTTCTCTGGTGAACTGAAAGAAGGCGATCGCCTTTATGATGTAAACCAAGGTGTAGAAGAAAAATGGGGCAAGATGGTTACCCTTATCGGGAAGCAACAAATCCCTGTATCTGCTGCAAAAGCTGGCGATATCGTAGTGATACCGAAATTGGCCAATGCTAAGACCGGCGATACATTAACGGCTCCTGACTTTAAAGTGACATACGATGCTATTCGTTTCCCTCAACCTTTATACACTGTGGCTATGGAGCCAGTGAAAAAAGGTGAGGAGGAAAAATTAGCTAGTGCTGTTCTTAAAGTGGCGGAAGAAGATCCTACTTGCGTAGTAGTGAAAAATGCTGAAGCTCGCCAATTACAAATCGATTGTATGGGTGAAGTACATCTCGAGCATATCCTCAACAAAATGGACCGTAAATACGGCGTACAAGCTAAACTTGTGGCTCCATATATTCCATACCGCGAAACCATTAAAGGCTCTGCTGAAACCGAGTCTAAGTATAAGAAACAAAGTGGCGGTCATGGTCAATATGGTCACGTTAAGATTCAAGTGGATCCATTATATGATGGTAGCGAATTTGCATTCGTAGACAAAATTTTTGGTGGTGCTGTACCTAAACAATACATACCAGCAGTGGAAAAGGGTGCCAAAGAAACCCTAGATAAAGGCCTAATTGCAGGATATCCTATGATTGGCGTGCAAGTGACACTCTTGGATGGATCTTACCACAGTGTAGACTCCTCAGAGTTAGCATTTAAAGTAGCTACGTCACAGGCTATCAAGGATGTGATTCCTAAGGCGAAACCAGTCCTATTAGAACCAATCTATGAAGTCAACGTGTTTGCACCAGATGCTTTCATGGGCGACATCATGGGTGATTTGAATAGCCGTCGAGGTCGTGTATTAGGCATGGAACAAAGTGAAAGAACAGGTATTTCCGTTGTTAAAGCACAAGTACCATTGGCTGAAATGTCCGATTATGTGACTGCATTGCGCTCCATTACACAAGGACAAGGCGTATTTAACCGTCAGTTCTATACCTATGAAGAGGTTCCCCATAAGCAAGCGGAAGAAATTATCGCTGCTCATAAAACCCAAGAATAAGGTAATGGCCACATGCTGTATCTAATACAGTTTGAATCACTACAACTGAATAGACAATTGCATAATGTAACAATTTAATACTGTAACAATTTCATAGTGTAATAATTGACGTAAGTCATAAATTTGAATAGTATTTTACTGAGGCCCTCCATATATGTAGCGTATGGAGGGCTTTTACATAAGAGAATAGCTAGTTCTTTATGTATATATGTGCTAACATAAAAGGTAATATAATTGGTTTATTGTGGTGCCATATTCATAGATATTGTGAAAGGATTGTGTATGTTTTTCTCTAGTATTACCGCAGATTATACAAAAATGGGCTATCCTAAAGCCATTGTGCGCGCTTTGGATTTCTTGAAAAACACAGATTTGAAAGCGTTGCCTGGAGGGCGTCATGCCATCGAGGGCGACATGATGTATGCTAACGTAGACGATGTAGAAACAAAACTATTTGAAGCTACAAAACCGGAATCGCATCGTAATTATGTAGATATCCAATTTATGGTGCGCGGCGAGGAAAACATGGGCTTTTTCGTAGATAAAGGTTTCGTTAAACCTGTGGAGTCCTATCCGGATCGAGATTGCTATTTTTATCCTAATGAAGCGGTTGATGAAGGGCAAATCCATTGCCCAGAAGGTTACTACACCATATTCTTCCCCTCTGATGTTCATCGGCCCTTGCTTGCTGTAAACGATAAACCTATTAAAATTCGTAAGGTGGTTGTGAAAGTTCACGTATCTTTGCTCGGTGACTAGCATGAAACAATATGAAGTTATTGGTGTTATTATAACTCTATTAGGGGCTGTTTTATGGGGTGTATCCGGTGCATCCGTACAGTTCTTAAGCAATTTTAGAGATATGAATTTGGAATGGCTAGTAACTATGCGATTGATTACAGCAGGTTTACTAACTGTTATTTATGCATGGTTTAGATTTGGAAACTCTATCTTTAATGTATTTCATAGTGTAAAGGATACGCTAGGGCTTATTGTTTTTGGCGTATTTGGAATGGCATTATGCCAATATACATACTTCAGATCCATTGCTTTAGCTGGAGCTGGCATTGCAACGGTTTTACAATATCTGGCTCCGTCTATGATTATTATTTACCTGCTGGTTCGCTATGGTAAACGACCATCCAAGGGGGAGACGGTTTCTGTTATACTTGCTTTAGTGGGGACCATTTGTTTGATGGGGAATGGTGATGGTCTTTCTATTGAAAGCTTCCCGATGGCGGTTCTCGTATGGGGGCTTTTATCTGCTGTCGGTGTAGCCGTATATAGTATTTCTCCTGTTGATTTACTGTACAAATATGGCACATTGCCTATTGTAGGGTTTGGGATGCTTATTAGTGGTATTGTAGCCGCTATATTATTCCATCAACCGAATTCATATGCAGTGTGGGACGCATGGACTGTTATTGGTTGTTTCAATGTCATATTCCTCGGGACGATAGTATCTTTCAATGCCTATTTAGAAGGGGTTAAACGAATTGGGGCCGTACCAGGATCTATTTTGTCATCTATTGAACCTATTTCGGCGGCTTTCTTTGGATGGGCTTTTTTAGGAAATGAATTTAGTCTATTAGGGCTAATTGGTATGGCTATGATTATTGCTACCGTTGTTATCATTGCTTGGGATAGACAACGAACTATTAAACGAGAGGTACTGACAAAACTGAATAAAACAATATTAGAATAAATTGATAAGCACACATATATCACAGAAAACGTTTCGTGGTATATGTGTTTTTTGTTATAACATACAGTATATTTTAGATACTGTATACATGCGCCATTTAGTTGACTATTTACCCATCTATTCATATAGTAAATGTATACGTGATTATTAGTTTGTTACGGAGGTATTTATGTCTGTAAAAGATTTCGTGCAACAACGGCGCGATGCGTTAATCGCTATGCGTCGAGATTTTCATATGTACCCTGAACCTGCTTGGCTTGAGTATCGCTCTGCTGCGAAGGTAGCGGATAGGCTTATTTCTTTGGGCTATGATGTGGCGTTGGGGGCAGATGTACTCGATTTGGACTCTCGCATGGGCTTGCCTAGTGATGAGGTCATGAAAGCTGCTATGGATCGAGCCATCGAAGAAGGTGCAAATCCTGAGCTTGTAGAAAAGATGAGCTATGGTAAAACGGCCATTGTTGCAACTATGAACTTCGGTGGTGAAGGCCCTGTAGTAGCATTTCGTGTAGATATGGACTCTAACGATGTTATCGAAGCTAAAGAGGATAGCCATGTGCCTACAAAGAAAGGATTCCGTTCTTGTCACGATAAAGCGATGCACGCCTGTGGTCATGATGCACATATGACGATGGGGTTAGGTCTTGCCGAATACTTGGCTACTCACAAGGATGAATTCAAAGGCACAATTAAACTTATCTTCCAACCAGCAGAGGAAGGTGTACGCGGTGCTAAAGCGATGGCGGAAGCAGGCGTAGTAGATGATGTAGATTTGATGTTCGGCATGCATATTGGGTTTAACGAAAAATTATCCAATTGCTTTGCATGTAGTGATCATGGCTTCTTAGCCACTACAAAACTTGATGCGGTATTCCACGGTTATTCTGCTCATGCTGGGGGTTCTCCTGAAAAGGCACAAAATGCAATGCTCGCCGGCTGTACAGCGGTTCTTAACTTACAAGCCATCGCTCGTCATAGTCAAGGCGCTTCTCGCATGAATGTAGGTGTTTTTGAAAGCGGTACAGGTCGCAATGTGACGCCTGATGTGGCGGTGCTTAAACTAGAAACTCGTGGTGCTACGACAGAAATCAATGATTACATGATTGAACGGTCGAAGACTATTATTAAAGGTGTTGCAGAAATGCACGATTGTACCTTTGAAATTACAAAACAAGGAGAAACTCCGGCAGGTCGCATCAGCGATGATTTAGCTCGTGAAGTACAAGCTATCGTGGAACCACTTGGGATCTTTAAAGAGGTTCCCTTCGATTACAGCGGTGGCGGTAGTGAAGACTGTGCGTACTTCTTGAATCGTGTCATCGATCGCGGTGGTAGAGCGACCTATATGGTTGTGGGATCTGCCATTAAAGCACCGCATCACAATCCGCTCTTTGATATCGATGAAGAAGATATGCTAAATGGTATCGTTGCACTAGGTACCATTGCTGCTCACTATTTAAAATAAACTTTACAGACTAGCCACCATATGGTTTGTCAGTAATTGATGTAATAGATTGTGAGGTGTTACATGATTCAACGAGAGCGATTAGTTAAGGATTTTGAGGTTATGGCCCAATTGACGGCTCCTGGTGAGGGCATTAATCGCCTTGCTTTCACCGATGCAGACTGGAAGGGGCGTCAATATATTATAGATCGCATGACTGATGCGGGTTTATACGTTGAAATAGACGATTTTGGTAATGTCATTGGCTATAAGATTGGTAAGAAACCAGATTTACCAGTTGTTATGGTGGGGTCTCATACGGATAGCGTGCCCAACGGAGGCAATTACGATGGTGTGGTCGGCGTATTATCTGCCATTGAAGTAATTCGTAGTATGACCGACGATGGCTATGAACATGATCATACTATAGCTGTGGTGTCCTTTATGTGCGAAGAATCTGGTCGCTTTGGGAATGCTACACTAGGCAGTAAGGCCATGCGCGGTGAATTGACATTACAAGACTTACACCGATTGGTGGATAAACAAGGAATTTCCTTGTACGAAGCATTGAAAGGTCGCAACTTAAATCCCGATGGGATTGAAGAAATGGCATATAAACGACCTGTAAAGTCTTTCACAGAAATTCATATCGAGCAAGGCAAGGTACTGGAGCACGAACAGAAAACGATTGGCATTGTGACTGGTATTGCCGCGCCAGAGCGATTCTATGTAACCATTCGAGGCAATGCCGATCATAGTGGAGCTACGCCGATGAACTTGCGTCATGATGCTCTATGTGGGGCTTCAAAAATCATCCTCGGTATCGAGGAGATTGCATCCATGCAAGAGGAGCCACCCGTGGTGGGTACTGTTGGTGTTGTGGAGGTTACGCCAGGGGCGATGAATGTCATTCCTGGTGCTGTAAAGCTAGGGGTAGATATTCGTAGCATTTCTAAGGTAGCTCGCAATTCCGTAGTCACTCTTGTTAAGGAATTTATCGATATTACTGCAGAAAAACGGGGCTTATCGTATACAATTGAAACAATTGCACAGGACCATCCAGTGGAGATGCACCCGGCGATGATTCGAGAAATCGAAGAAGCTGTTAAGTCTGTCGGTGTGGCGTACATGACAATGCCGAGCGGTGCCGGTCATGATGCGATGCATTGGGCGGAGGTAGTTCCGACGGGAATGATCTTTATTCCATGCCGTGACGGCATCAGTCATAATCCTGCAGAATTTGCTGAAATGGATGATATCGTAACGGGTGCAGAGGTGCTTGATAAGGTGCTTAGAAAACTTAGCTTGGAAGAAACAAAGATTGTTTAATATACTTCTTTATGTAGTTATGTAGTTATATGATTATACTGTATATATTTGAGTGATTACTTTTACTATTGTTAGGCCTATTAGGTGTAAGACATAGATAGGACTATTGTATTTTGTATTTAGTGTTGTTAGTTGTGTATTGGGTGTAAAGTGTTTATAGAGGGGATATAGCTATCTTGCATCCTATGTACACGGATAGGAGAGTTATGGTTATTACAGGTATTGTTATCGTAGTAGCGACGTTTATCGCTATTATTAAACAGTTTGAAACGCGGCTCGTTTTATTATTATCGGGCTTATTGATGTGCTTTATTGGGGGCAACCTTGGAGCTGGTACGACAGCCTTTGTAAAAGAACTTACAAATCCAGGCCTTGTGCCTACAATCTGTACGGTGTTAGGTTTTAGCTATGTTATGGAATATACAAAATGTACGGAGCATATGGTGTATTTCATTTCTGCAGGGCTTAAAAAGATGACTAAAATCATCATCCCAGGTGCCGTTATTATTACATTCTTAATTAATATTGCATTGCCAACAGCGGCAGGTTGTGCCGCTGCCGTAGGTGCGCTATTGATTCCGGCTTTAATTCGTTCTGGTGTGCACCCAGCGATGGCTGGTTCTGCTATTTTCTTAGGCACATGGGGCAGCTCCTTGAGTCCAGGCCTTATGTTTAACCCTCAAGTGGCACAACTGGCGGGGGTAGACGTAATGACAGTTATTGCCAGCTTCTCCATGCAAGCAATTATCGGTATCGTAGTAGCCGCTATTTTGCTTAATATTGTAGCTATCGTTAAGAAGGAGCATACAGGGTATGTAATGAAAAACGATACTGTAGAGGAAGGCAAAGAGTTCAAAGTAAATTATTTCTATGCAATCATTCCAATTATTCCTCTTGTTTTACTTGTATTAGGTAGTAAACAGGTAGCGGTGATTCCAGAAATCTCCGTTCCTGTATCTATGCTCATCGGTACTGCTATTGGTATCATTGCCGTGCGTCCTAATGTGGCAGAAGCTGTTAAGAAGTTCTTCCGCGGTACTGGAGATGGTATGTGTGATGTAGTGGGCCTTATGGCTGCAGCAGCATGCTTTACAGCAGGGATGCAACTCATTGGACTTACAAGTGCCCTTATTGATGGAATGAAGAACTCTCAACAAATCGCCCAAATCGGGGCAGCCTTTGGTCCGTTCTTATTGGCGGTTATTTCTGGTTCTGGTAATGCGGCAGCTCTTGCCTTTAACGGTGCTGTAACACCGCATGCAGCAGACTTTGGTTATGGTATTATGCAACTTGGATCCATGGCTCAAATCGGTGCTGGTATCGGTCGTAGTATGAGTCCTGTTGCGGGGGCAGGTATCATCATCGCAGGACTGGCAGGTATCAACCCTATGGAAATGGCAAAGCGCAATGCTGTGCCTTGTATTATTGCGACTGTAGTCATTATGCTATTGTTACTCTAGTTCAATAAAACTATATTGTAAAAGAAAACCCTTCTAGTACTGATTAGATTTTGTTATATGTTTGAATATATAACTGTTACTACTCAGATACATAAGAAGGGTTTTCTTTTGTTTTATATACGTTTTATTTAAGCTTTAAACCAATCCAAAGGGCAGAGATTATAAATAGACCACCACTTGCCCAGAATAAGGTAGTAAAACCTAGCCAAGCCATTAGGCTTGCACCACCGACAGCACCTAAGAAATAGCCAAGAAATAAACTTGATTGGTTGTAGGAGAATACTTGTCCCGTAAACTCACGAGGCGTTTTTGAAGAGAGATAGGTGTTTAATGCCGGTAACATACCACCTAGGCCGAAGCCTTGTAAAAATCGAATAAGTGCTAATTGGTAAACATCAGTCACATAGGCTTGAGGGATGTTAAATAAGCCTACATAAATAAGAGATACGACTAATACCTTGCGAGGCCCAATTTTATCAACTAATTTACCGAGCGGTGAACTACTTATCAATTGAGCAATACCCATAGCTGAGAAGACAGTGCCTGCAATAAATGCTAGATTTTCAGTGTTGCTCGGAACAATACCTTTGATATATACGGAGATAACAGGTTGTAAGGACATGATGCATGTAGCATAAATAAATGATGCTATACACAATGCTACAATACTATTAAATTCAGGAATTTGTTCTTTTAGCTTGCTAAAAGACAGTTTTTCAACATTAGGCTTTGGTACATAATTTTCATGGATAAATATAGTGGCTAATAATCCAGCTAAAACCATGAGTATACCAACCAAGATGAAGTCATTGCGAATACCTATAGTATCTGCAATATATCCACCTAATAAAGGGCCGATTAGAGAACCCGCTAGATTGGCCGAAGCTAATAGGCCAAGTGCCCATCCAGTTCGTTCGATGGGGGACTCTGACGCTATTAATGTAATGGTTGCAGAATAAAAACCACTCACTAAACCTTGTATGAGACGAATGATTACAACCCCTTCAGGTGTTGTTTGAAAGGCGAGCAATAAATTACATAAAGCCATACCAAAGCTAGATCGTATTAATGTGATTTTACGACCTTTCTTATCGGCTACACGCCCCCAAAAGGGTGCCACTAAACATACGATTAAATAGGTTGCACCAGTTGCTAAACCTGACCAGAGAGACATAGCCGATGGCGTTTGAACTCCTAAATCATGAAAATATAGAGGGAGAATAGGTGCTAATTGGCTCACTCCAAAGGATGTACAGAATACACATATTAAACTTATATACACCGTACGTTTCCACGTTTCCAAAGTATCTCTCCTTCACTACTTTTAGTACAATTTATAGTACTAGAAAATTAGTAATTCTATATCTTTTTGACTTCATTCCTAATATTAAGTCAGGAAGTTTGTCATTTGCAATGGTATCTTGAATTCAGTGTTTGATGATTAAAATAAAAACTTATGCTCTCTTTTCCACAAAATAATTAGTGGGAGCTGATAACATATGTAATTTCAGTATACTATTAGTATTTAGAGAAAAACAATATAAATATTCTGAATTTGTTGATTGCTTGAGAGATAATATATTCAATTTTAGCTATTTGTATTAGAATAAATTAATATAAGAGTTAATAAAATATAAATAGTGAAGGGAAGATAATGGTAGAACTTAGTTTTGATTTGATAATTGCCGCATTTGCCATGATAATACTTAATTGTAGAGGGTATTATAAGTATGCTATGGGCAAGCAACTCTCTGAGCGTGAAGCAGCTAGGAGAGAATTTATGCTATTTCCCAATTTATATAAATGGGTCTGTATATATAGTTGTTTATTGATTATTGTTGCATTTACTTATTATTGTATTGAAGGTCTAACAACAAATTCTTTTAGATTTATGATAATTGCTGGCATTTCTTTTCTTGTAAGTCGAATAATACAGATTGCTCAAAAGAAAGTATCTAAAGATTACAAGAATAGTCTTATTATGATAGTATTTTTGAGCTTCCTGTTACTATTCTTTATCTATATGTTTTTGTATTGATTATGTTTACATAGTTTTAATTTGTAGATATCCTTCAGTATGAGAGAAGAGCACTTTATTTTAATGTGGCTAGATAATGAACTTTCACTATTTAAACAAAATATAGAAATGTTACTAGTGAATCAACGCATAGGCAGATTAGCATATTTGTGGGCGGTGTGTGGATTAATGGTTAGTAAATTTTTAGCTTACCTTATATTCGTTGTGTTGATAGGGATTATTCAAGGGACTCCACTTCAAGGTAGTCAGTATTTGTCTTATATTTATTTTGGAAGTCTACAGATTATACATATAATTGCAACTATTTTTATACTTAAACGTAGACTAAATGATTGTGGTTCATCCTTGTGGTATATGATCTTGGTTCCCATAGCATATCTAAGCTTATGGGTATATTGGGGGATGAGTTTTAGTTGGGCGTCTATATCCGATACTATTGTAAATGCAAGCTTTTATTGGGATGGGTTCTTTTGGCAGTATTTCATCTTAGCTTGCTTTGCCTTGCCTCTTAGCGTGCCAGATTCTAATAAATATGGCTTAGATGAAGGTCGAGATAGATATAATAACTATATTATTGCCTACGATAGAAGCTCCACCATTAGTGAAGATAAGGATGCTAGTAGATTTGACTATATGTGTAGTTGTGTATGGGATGCTTTATTTGCTAAACTCGTTGATGTTAATGGCAGATCCTCCGTATCAGCCTTTTGGGTTGGTCTTACAGGATCTCACATTTTTATGGATATCATTATGTATATGGCTATTGCCGTAGTTTCGTTAATTGTTCATCTCGGTACCTCTCTTTATATACCTCATTGGGGCTTTATGATTATCCTAATATGGCCAGCCATCGCAATGATTACATTAGGTATACGTAGACTTCACGATTCTCTATTAAGCGGCTTGTGGATGATTGGCCTTTTTATTCCGTATATCAATATTTTTGTTAGCTATCATCTTTTGTTTAAGAAATCTTGGCATATAGATAATTAAATGGAATGTCTTAGCGGTGTTGGTTGTTAATGAAGGAACAGGAGTTTTATATTGGAGAAGTATAATATTTTCAAATAATGTAAATATTATGATGCTTACTATATGATAAAGAGCAATGAGACAGCTTTTATATTCTGAATTAATAAAATTTAAACTTGAATTATTAACATTAGTTCAATGTTTCAAGACAATTAAATTATTTACAATCAATATACAGACATACATTTCTATAAACTTATTGGTGTTTATTGGTATAGGAATAAATATCTTTATTTTATCCACTCTTCCGGAGATAGTATATACTCAAGGAATTTATGACATTATATATTATGTGGGCACAGTTATTTATATTCTTTTTGTAGCTTTTACAAATTATGCTAGCTTGAAATATTATAAAAAAGAGCGATTTAATTGGTTAAATATCATAATTACTGTATTTTTATTATTGATATTATTGGGTGGAAAGCATTTCGACTTTTCTTACGGAAAAGCTATTTTTGAGTCCAACAATATTATATTATGGGGCGTTGATGTGCCAGATATATTCTATCCATGTCTTTTGTGTTCAATGTTGTTGTTTTCTGTAGTACCTAGGAAACTTTGGTTACGAGATAATACTGTTGAACTTAAGGGAATCATTTTTGGTAATAAGGTTATAGATGTACTCTGGGGTGAGCGTAATGATTTAACTACCTCTCAAATTAAAGCTATAAACTCTTTTTATAGTCGCCAAGATAAAAGGCCTCTTTTAACAGATTTTTATAAAAGCATATTAATTGACAGTCTTTGGCTTAATGGACGAAGCACAGTTCGTCAATGGAATCTGTTCAATGTATATTTAGCGTTTATAATATACAATATGATATTAAATTATAATATCGAAAACTATGTTTTGAGATATGCTCTATACTTTTATCTTATATATACTATTATTGTAATGATCTGTAGACGTTTGAAAGATAGTAATAGTAGTATATTTTGGATTGTTGTCTTGTTTGTTCCTATCATCAATATATATGTATTGTATCTGCTGTATAATAAAACCTCTGCGTTATATGATAAAGAAAGTAATAGCATTTTTTATTATGCATTATGATACATAAAATATGATATATAAGATTGTATGTTAAAGATCTTTCTATGGCTGAACAACAATCAGAAATTAAAACTTCTTGACTTTCATAGTCATTCCTAGTATGGTGCGACGTCACATGAGTGTTAGTCGTGAGGGATATGTTAGTATCCTGCAAAAGGGGAATGCGTTGCATTCAAACAAGGTGGTACCGCGATTTATAGCATAATACAATCGTGTGGAAGACTTTTATAGTTTGGTTGATGAGAAATCGGATTCATTTAGTAATAGGATTTCTGATCTGACTATTCCAATGGATGATGTTGCTTCACCTAGGTCACCTACTTCGGAATCTATAGTATTATGACCACCATTGAAAACACAAATCTATGAAAAGGATGGAATTATTACAGATAAACATTAATGATAGGTTAGATTATATATGAAGAAGAACGTTTTAAATCTGTTAAATGATTTTAGAATGAGATGGATTGGTGCAGGTCTATTTATGATTGTTGCAATTGCTGCAGCTTATGAAAAAAGCAACTATACCTTTTCTTTATCGTTGTTTGGTTATTTATTTCCGGCTTATATTTTTTGCATACCTGTATTATGGCCGGTATACAGACGACGAAAGATTTATTATTTTATTTATAAAAAGGCCTATAAACGTTATCAGTCGAAATGGAAAGTTTATCTTTATTTTCTATTGGGCCTTCATGGTAAGTTGTTAGGTATTGATATTATCCCCAGAAGCAAAATAAAATGGACCTTTATTTTTTCTGCATATGTTATAGGGGTTATTTGGCTGTTACAGAGTAATTTGCCATTCTTGATAAAGGTGATATTAATATTGGTAGCTTCATATAAATTTATTCGCACTATTAATTCATAAGAATATAGTTAGGAGACATTTTATGGATACATCTATTATTATCATCAAAGTCCATGCTAAGAACAACAATCAGAAATTAAAACTTCTTGACTTTCATTCTATAGAAACATTATAATCAGATTATAATTTTATACTCGCCTGAAAGAAACCGATGAGGTGGAGATAAAAATAGGAAATGCACTCACAGAGAGCGGGATTAGCTGAGAACCCGTAGTACGCAGCTTATTAAATGGACCACCGAGGGCGCATGGAACAGAATGAACTTTCATTCCTAGTATGGTGCGACGTCACACGAGCGTTAGTCGTGAGGGATATGTTAGTATCCTGCGAAAGGGGAATGCACTGCATTCAAACAAGGTGGTACCGCGATTTATAGCACATACAATCATATTGTAATAATAGAACTATAGACTCGTCCTTGACGTTACATTGTCATGGGCGAGTTTTTTTATTGGAAAATGCCAGATGGAGGTTCTCATGATTTTCCCTAGTCTTGACCGTGTGAAAGCTATCGCACCGGGCTACGATATCGTGCCTGTATATATGGAAATTTTATCCGACGTACGCACACCGATTAGTGTGTTGAAAGCGTTAAAACAAGTGAGCAGTCATACGTACTTGCTTGAAAGTGCGGATAATAGTAATCATTGGGGCCGGTATTCCTTCTTGGGCTACGATCCTAAGATTGAGCTATTCTGCAAAAACCATACAATGACCATTAAAGACGGTACGACACGTACCTTTGAGTGCTCTAATCCTGCCGCAGAAATTCGCAATATTTTGAGCCAATATAAAAGTCCTCGTTTAGAAGAGTTACCAACTTTTACAGGTGGCTTTGTAGGGTACTTCGCATGTGAATATATTCGCTACATCGAGCCAACATTGGATTTTCCAACGCCAGATGATGACTCTGCCATGGTAAATGATGTAGACCTTATGCTCTTTGATAAGGTTATCGCTTTTGACCATTACAAAAATAAAATTTACTTAATCGCTAACATCAGCACAAATGATTTAGAACGCAACTACAACAAGGCTGAGCTTGAATTGAAAACTCTTGCTGATCTCGTTGTAAACGGCAAAGAGGCGGATGTGCCAAAAGGCGTGCTCAAAACAGAATTTACCTCTGAATTTACAAAGGACGAGTTCGAAGCAGTTGTTAAAAAGACGCAGCACTACATCAAGGAAGGGGATATCTTCCAATGTGTTGTATCTAATCGTCGCGAAGCCGAGTTTGAGGGGAGCTTGTTAAACGCATACCGCGTATTGCGCACATTGAATCCATCTCCGTACATGTTCTACCTATCTGGTGGCGATGTAGAGCTCACAGGGGCTTCTCCAGAAACCTTGGTGAAACTGACAGACGGTAAAATGTACACCTTCCCAATTGCAGGTACGATGCGCCGTGGCAAAAATGAAGCAGAGGACCTTGCTATTGAAGAAAAACTTATCAATGACGAAAAAGAATTGGCTGAACATAATATGCTCGTTGATCTTGGTCGCAACGATTTAGGTAAAATTTCTAAATTCGGTTCCGTAAAAGTAGAGGCGTTACATATGTTGCAACGTTTCTCCCATGTCATCCATATTACATCTACTGTAAGCGGCGACATGCAAGACGGCAAAGATGCACTGGATGCTATCGGTGCTACACTGCCAGCAGGCACCTTGTCTGGGGCGCCTAAGATTCGTGCTATCGAAATTTTACACGAACTTGAAAAAAGCCCGCGCGGAGTATACGGCGGCGCCGTAGGTTACATCGACTTCTCTGGTAACATGGATGTATGTATCGGTATTCGCATGGCTATGAATAAAGGCGGTAAGGTCTATGTTCGTGCTGGCGCAGGCATCGTTCGAGATAGTGTTCCTGAAAGCGAGTTTAATGAAACCTTAATCAAAGGCCAATCCATGATTTCCGCAATTACAGATGCACAGGAGGTAGAATAATGGTACTCCTTATAGATAATTACGATAGCTTTTCCTTTAATTTATATCAATTAGTAGGCTCTATCGATCCAGACATTAAAGTCATCCGCAGTGATGAATTAACAGTTGAAGAAATCCGCGCTTTAAAACCAGACTATGTGATACTTTCACCAGGACCTGGCAGACCAGCTGATGCGGGCGTATACGAAGACCTATTGCGCGAATGCAAAGGTGAATTCCCAATCCTCGGCGTATGCCTGGGACACCAAGCCATTGGCGAAGTATTCGGCGGTACCGTTTCCTACGCAAAACAAGTTATGCACGGCAAACAAAGCGTAGCCAAACAAGTAAACCCATCCAAAATCCTTAAGGGCTTGCCAGAACAATTTGAAGTCGCTAGATACCACTCCTTGGCGATTATCGACGAAACCATGCCAAGTGAACTCATTGTCACATCCATTACCGATGACGGCGAAGTAATGAGCGTGGAACACAAAGACTACCCGATATATGGAGTGCAATTCCATCCGGAATCCATCATGACACCGAACGGGGAACAAATGATTCGCAATTTCTTAGAAAAATAACCACTGTTTAATTTAGGTATTCGATGGGCTATTTATAGATCCTAGAACGATAGGGCAGAAATAAGGTCTCTCGGAACTCCAAGTGGCCACCGCCCCACTACGTGGGGCCGCCAAGTCGTTCCTTAAGACCTTATTTCCTGCCAACTCAACCTTGGCATTACCTACTTAATAGCCCCTCTACAATATATATATCGAACAGTAACTATATTTTCTAAAGAAATATGCGAATCAGAACCCCTAATATAAGAGAAAGTGGTGCGTAGCACCACCATTCCCACTCTCCCTATAAAGGGATGACCTGTGCGTTACTCCATATAATGCGCAGGATCATTTAAGAGATATTGAATTGTTGTTCATTTTATTGTGTGTGTGACAGTGAGTAGGGCATAAAAAAGATTAAGTGTCCTAGTGTTTATGTGAGTTCACGGGGTTCTAGGCCCGACTTTGGCCCTGCGAAGGCCGCAGGCCGTAGTCAGACCCGGCCAGTGGAGGGCATAGGTCCACGTGAATCACATGTAGCATTAAAGTAGGTATATGCCCTATTAACGTTGAACCAAAGAAAATGAACAACAAGTAAGGAGCTATAAAATGATTAAAGACGCATTATATGCAGTAACGCACGGTCAGAATTTATCCTACGACCTTGCTAAAGATACAATGAACAAGATTATGAGCGGTGATGTACCCGAGGTTCCTATGGCTGGTTTCCTGTGTGCTCTTGCCGCAAAGGGCCCTACTGTAGATGAGGTTACGGCGTTTGCTGAGGTTATGCGCGAGAAGGCTGGCTCCGTGCCTCATAATGGCACCGTTGTGGAAATCGTAGGTACTGGTGGTGACGAGGCTAATACATTCAACATTTCTACTACATCTGGTTTCATCATTTCTGCAGCAGGTATTCCTGTAGCAAAGCATGGTAACCGTAGTGTATCTAGTAAATGTGGCGCTGCAGATTTGATCGAAGCGTTGGGTGCTAAATTAGAGCTTAACGGCGAACAAAACGAAGCGGTTCTTAACAAAGCGAATATGTGCTTCATGTTTGCCCCTGTGTATCACCAAGCTATGAAATATGCAGGTCCTGTACGTAAGGCTTTGGGCGTGCGCACTGTGTTTAATATTCTTGGTCCTTTGGCAAACCCAGCAGGAGCTACTGTGGAGTTGATGGGCGTTTACGACAAATCCTTGGTAGAACCATTGGCTCGCGTATTGGCTAATCTTGGCGTAAAACGCGGAGCCGTGGTACATGGCTTCGACGGTCTAGATGAGATTACAGCTACCAACAAAACGTACGTATGCGAAATTAATAATGGTACTTTCACAAATTACGAATTCGATCCTAAGGACTATGGGTTCGAATACGCTGATAAAACTGAGCTTGAAGGTGGCGACGCAATAGTAAATGCTGAGATTACACGCCGCGTTCTCGGTGGTGAGCAAGGCGGTAAACGTAGCGCAGTTCTTCTCAATGCTGGCATGGCGATTTACCTTGCAAAAGATGGCATTACATTAGCAGAGGGCATTGAAGAGGCGAAACATATGATCGACTCTGGCAAGGCGCTTGCTACAATGGAACAGTTTGTGAAAGCAACCCAAGAGGTGTAACCATTGATTTTAGATAAGATTATAGAGGCGACCAAAATTCGGGTAGCCCAAGAAAAACAGGTGGAATCTCCAGAGTCTGTGAAAGCAGCGGCTTTAGCATTACCATCTGATACAGGATTTCCGTTTGAAGCGGCCCTTCGTCAGCAAGATTTCAATTTCATTTGTGAAGTGAAAAAGGCATCTCCATCAAAAGGCATCATAGCAGAGCACTTCCCGTATTTAGAGATAGCCAAAGAATATGAAGTGGCTGGTGCTGCGGCTATCTCTGTTTTGACGGAGCCAGATTTCTTTAAGGGTGATAAAAAATATTTGCAAGAAATTGCAAGCACCGTAAAAATCCCAGTGTTACGAAAGGACTTCATCATCGATGAATACCAAATCTACCAAGCAAAGGTATGGGGCGCTAGTGCAATCCTATTAATCTGTGCATGCCTCGATGTGCCTACGCTGACAAAGTTCCGTGAGTTAGCTGATTCTCTTGGCTTATCCTCTTTGGTAGAGGCCCATGACGAAGCAGAAGTGCAAATGGCCATCGATTGCGGTGCCCGCATTATTGGAGTTAACAATCGTAACCTCAAGGACTTCACTGTAGATGTACAAAATAGTGTGCGCTTGCGCAATCTCGTTGAAGACGATGTAATCTTTGTATCTGAAAGTGGCCTTGAAACGCCGGAGGATATTCAAGTATTGCGCGATAACAATATCGGTGTAGCCTTGATGGGTGAAACCTTCATGCGTTCTCCTAATAAGGTTGAAAAATTAGCCTATCTTTATGGACCGACATACTATACACCTAAGATTAAGATGTGCGGTATCTCTAAGGTGGAGACTATCCCTGCTGTAGTAGAGGCAAAGCCTGATTATATGGGCCTTGTATTTGCACCAAGCAAACGTCAAGTCACTGTTGACCAAGCAAAAACCTTAGTTGAAGAACTACATAAACAGTACGCAAATCGATATAACAGAAACGCAGAACAATACAGTAATGATGTAGTACAAGATGGAACAATAATTAACGCATTGCAAGAAGAAACAGCAACTGGTGATGCGCATGAAGGGACACTGACTAGTACAGAAAATATAAGTCCGACACTTATACATCAAGAATTTATTAAAACGGTAGGCGTTTTTGTCAATGAAACGCTAGATAATCTCGTTACGATTGCCACAGAAGTAAATCTTGATGCGGTGCAATTGCATGGCGATGAAGATGAAGCTTTCATCCAATCCTTAAAAGAACGTACTAATGTAGAGGTTTGGAAGGCCGTTCAAATCCGTAGCGCTGCAGATGCAGAGGCGTGGATCGATAGCAGTGCGGATATGCTATTATTTGATGCGTGCCACAAAGATGAGCGCGGCGGTACGGGTGAAGTATTCGACTGGTCTTGCTTAGACGAGTTTGAACGACCATTTATGCTGGCTGGTGGTATCGATAGCACCAATGTGGCGCGTGCTATCCGTACAGTTCTACCTTATGGTATCGATATCAGTAGTGGTATTGAAACAGATGGTGTGAAGGACGATGAAAAAATTAAAGCTTTCACCAACATTGTGAGAACAATAGCAATGCCATAATATGGCGTGCTAGCAGGAATGGAATATAGAAAGGTAAGTTATATGAGTGAACAAAGACATGGTTATTTTGGCTCCTTTGGGGGTCAATTTATGCCAGAAACATTGATGAATGCAGTCATTGAATTGGAAGAGGCGTACAACAAGTACAAAGATGCTCCTGATTTCGTACACGAACTTGAGGATTTACATAAAAAATATACAGGTCGTCCATCCCTTTTATACTATGCAGATCGCATGACAAAGGACCTTGGAGGCGCCAAAATCTATTTAAAACGTGAGGACTTAAATCATACTGGTTCTCACAAGTTGAATAACGTAATCGGCCAAATGTTATTGGCAAAACGAATGGGTAAGACTCGTGTTATTGCTGAAACCGGCGCAGGTCAACACGGCGTGGCAACGGCTACTATCGCTGCGTTGATGGGCATGGAATGCGAAGTATACATGGGGGCAGAGGACTGTGAACGTCAAGCACTTAACGTATATCGTATGAAATTACTAGGCGCTAAGGTACATCCTGTAACAACAGGTACTAGTACATTGAAAGATGCGGTTTCCGAAGCATTGCGCGAATGGACAAACCGCATGTCCGATACGCACTACGTATTGGGATCCGTGATGGGCGCTCATCCATTCCCTATGATCGTACGCGATTTCCAATCCATTATCAGCCGTGAAGCGCGTGAGCAAATCCTCGAAGCAGAAGGAAAATTGCCAACAGCTGTTATGGCTTGCGTAGGTGGCGGCTCTAATGCGATGGGTATGTTCTATCACTTCATTCCAGATGAAGGTGTTCGTCTCATCGGTTGTGAAGCGGCAGGTCGTGGCATCGATACAGAAGAACATGCGGCGACAATCGCGAAGGGCTCTGTTGGTATCTTCCATGGCATGAAATCGTACTTCTGCCAAGACGAAGACGGCCAAATTGCTCCAGTATATTCTATCTCTGCAGGTCTTGATTATCCTGGTATCGGTCCTGAACATGCGTACTTGCACGATAGTGGTCGTGCTGAGTACGTGCCGGTTACAGATGACGAAGCAGTCGATGCCTTTGAATACTTATCTCGCTTGGAAGGTATTATTCCTGCGATTGAAAGTGCTCATGCAGTGGCACATGCACGTAAAATTGCTCCTACTATGAGCAAGGACGACATCATTATTATTTGTTTATCCGGTCGTGGTGACAAAGACGTGGCGGCTATGGCGAAATACAGAGGGGTGGATCTTCATGAGTAAAATTAAAGACGCTTTCACAAAGGGCAAGGCATTCATCCCGTTCATTAGTGCTGGTGATCACGGTATTGAAAATACAGAACGTTATATTCGTATTATGGTGAAAGCCGGTGCGGACATGGTAGAGGTTGGTATTCCCTTCTCTGACCCAACAGCAGAAGGCCCAGTTATTCAAGAGGCGAGCACGCGTGCTCTCTCTACAGGCGTAAAAATCAATGACATCTTCGATATGGTGCGTCGTTTACGTACTGGTGATGATGCGGTGACTATACCGCTCGTATTCATGACCTATTTGAATCCAATTTACGTATTCGGTCGTGAAAAATTCTTTACCCTCTGTGAAGAGGTGGGAATTTCTGGTGTTATCGTGCCAGATATGCCGTTTGAAGAAAAAGGCGAGCTCGCTAGTGTGGCTCACAAACATGGCGTTGAAGTGGTATCCTTAATTGCGCCAACATCTGAAAACCGTATCGAAATGATTGCCAAAGACGCAGAAGGCTTTGTATACTGTGTATCTTCCCTTGGCGTTACAGGCATGCGCAGTGAAATTAAGACGGATATTAAGTCCATCGTTGAAACGATTCGCAAATATACAGATATCCCTGTAGCTGTTGGTTTCGGTATTTCCAAGCCAGAACAAGCGGAAGCTATGGCGCGCGTATCCGATGGAGCCATCGTAGGTTCTGCCATCGTTAAAATCGTGGCAGAACACGGTGAACATGCGGACCAAGCGTTGTTTGATTACGTACGATCCATGAAACAAGCTGTTCTAAAGGCTGGCGCATAACATAATAACTCATATAGCCTTGGGAAAAATTATATAGGGGATAACACAAAAGGACGTTATACAATGTATAACGTCCTTTTCATTGGTTGGTTAATTTAGTTTTGTGTTTTTAGGGCTAGTAATATGTATTATGCACAAGGCTTAGTCATTAGAGGATTCAGAACGTTGATGTTGTTCACTGCGTTTTGCTGTTGCATTTTTATCATGCTTTTCACGTTCAGATATTCTATGCTTTCTGTGCTTTTTCTTTTTATCATTTACTTTGTACCATGGATGAGCGCTGCTATCTACTGTGCCATCATCATTTTTTACCATGCGATGATTTTCACCGATTTTGAAGTGGTAATCTTTGGCTTGGGCTACATTGGCACCAATACCAACTGTTAAGAAGGCACCTAAGCTAGCCAAGGCTACTGCTTTCATTAATTTAGCTTTCATAATTATCTCCTGTATAATTGATTGTACGAATTTTAGTTGTAAGAAATATATCTGTAGTATAGGCATATTTCGTGAACAAAAAATGAATCAACTAAGTTGATAAATCATAGTATAATAGGAATATCTATATATGTTTATTATCTAAGATTATGGTAGGAGTTTTATGAAACAGAGAGTATACGAAATCCTCTATCGTGAGCTAGTGGAAAACTATGCGAACAGTAAGGGACGTACCAATACAGCCGATTTTTGGCTCACCATAAGTGCTATATCCTTTGTATATGGCTTAATTATATGTATTACAGGTCTTGCAACCTACATACCGTACGGATTTCTTTATGTTGTCTCTATCGGTGGCGGCGTATTATTTGTACTGTCCATCCTGTTATGCTTGCCGAAGATTATGTTAATGGCAAGACGGTTACGAGACTCTAATAATGATCCAATGTTGATGATTTTACTATTGGTTCCTTTTTTAGGCTGGCTTGCATTATTGTATCTGTTATGTAAGCGCACATCGCCTATATCTAATGAATCAGAGGAAAAACGTTCCGTATCGGGCCTCTTTATTGTGGCCATATTAGTATTAGGATGCCTAGCCACTAGTGCAGGTAGTACAATGATTAATCATAATTTTATGGTAGAAGAGACTGCTTATGGCAATTTGGAACCTAGTTCGTTAACGAAACAAGCAAATCGTCTTTTACAAAGTGAAACGGCTACAACAGAGGGGCGTACTGTGGTAAGTAATTATTATGAAGCCCTCAACAAAAAGGATTATCATGGTGCATATCGTTATTTGAGCGCTCGTGCTATGGAACGATATGGTACCTTTGAACTATGGGAACAAGCCATGGCTAAGGACGAGGTTCATAAGGTGAAAGCGATACAGCTTGACTATGTTTCCCAAGACCAAGATGATGATATTGTTGTAAATTATATGGGCTTTACCGTTACCTTTGAAGATAATCTAGAGCCTCTATTAGTTCGTTTGCATAATGAAGGCAAAGGCTGGGGCATTGTTGCTATTGAAGCCGCGGAGGAGGATTAGGTTATGTCAACCATAAATATATATGATTTGAATTATACTGATGCCTTCAAATTAGGCATTAGAAATTATGCTAATTTTAACGGCCGTGTTAGCCGTAGTGAATATTGGCGATTCGTGGCAGGCGTTACCTTGATACAAGGATTACTTGGGATTTTAGCTTTACTTTGTAGTACCTTGGGCTTTCCTAATTATGAAACACTTATTGATAATGTTGCTGTAGGGGTATCTCTTTTCTTTATAATTCCCAATATAGCTATCACAGCGCGGCGTATGCATGATATTGGTCGGAGCGGTTGGACACAGCTAATCTCATTTATTCCTGTTATAGGCTTCTTTATATTCCTCGTTTACGAATTGCGTCGTGGCGATGAAAGAGAGAATTCATATGGTGAAAGAACCGGCTATACACCTATTACTCCTGAGGTTAGCAAGGCTACAGGACTAGAAGAGACTCCATCCCGTCGTCAAGATTGGGCGATGGGGATTGCCATCTTTATTATCCAATCTATTATTATTGCCGATATCATTAGAGAGATATTATGGTATGGAATTAATGGGAATGGATACATGTAATAATCACCTGTATTTATTAACAATCTCATTATTTTATTTTATAAAAGTTTAACATCTCCTTTATAGACAATATAACACTTTATAGTAAAATGAATTTCAGATGAATTTAAAAACTTAGATATTAATAAATAAAGAATATCTTAGTTGTTATATGTGTTAAGTACAGCAGGACATCGTAATCTTTGCTGATTTCTGTTTGTAGCTAGAAGGAGTTTATTATGAAATCTTGTCCCTATTGTGGACATGCAGTGTTGAAAACAGATTGTTACTGCCCAGAGTGTGGGCATGTTAGTAGACCACAAATCTCGTTAGATAAATACAATCTAGGCTTGATTGAAAATTTTAAACAATGTTTGGTTTATAAATATGCTGATTTTGATGGTCGTGCAAGTCGTAGTGAATATTGGCATTTCTTGTTAGTCTATCAATTATTGTTTGTGGCCATTCTATTTACTTGTGCTTTTTTGAGCTATATTAGCCCACTATCTAGCGTAGTAGGCGTAGGTTTTGGTTTGGTCATCCTTGTCCTTTTGTCCGTGATTATGGTTATTCCTGGCGTGGCTGTTTCAGTGCGACGTCTACACGATCAAGGCCGCTCAGGGGGACTCGTATTTATTGGATTCATCCCTGTAATAGGGACCATTATCCTGTTGATCCTTATGGCTCTACCTGGTGAAAGCCTATCAAATCGCTTTGGTCCCCCTACAGGTCAAGTGGTTGTAACAAAACAAATGGCCCGTGAATTAGGTCTTATTGATACTACGCCATCTATGGGACTAACTGCAGGACTATTCTGTGCTATCTTTGTGCTTTGGTTCCTGGTAGATAAACTACTTATGACTAGTGCGATGTAGGCTATGATGTATCCTATAATGAAATATAATGCATAGGTTATTCTCAAAACATATAGACATTGATTTTCAAAATCGTCAACAGTAATGATATAATATTTTCAAGTAGAATTTATTTGTTATTTCTATAGTATATAATCTAGCAATTTTATTACCTTCTATCGGCCTTGGTGTTCGTCGTTTACATGACATCGGTAAACAAGGTTGGTACCTTTTGATTAGCTTAATTCCATTTGGTATTATCTATGTTATTTACCTATTGGCTCAAAAAGGTGATGAAGGTGATAACGAATATGGTTCCCCAATGAGCTATGAAGTAATTACTGCTGAAGAAGCTGCTCGTACAGGTCTTAAAGAAACTCCAACAGAAGATATGGACCGCAAATTCATGTATGCATGCATTGGTATTATTATTCTTGAAGTAATTCTTATGAGTGTATTTTCTTAATTAGAAATAAAAAGCCTACTTACGTAGGCTTTTTTCTTTTGAAAGCGAAGCAAATAAAATTAGGAGAATATATATGATAGAAAATAATCAACAAAATGATCAACAAAATGAACAACTAAATGAACAACAAAAAGAACAACATCAAGTTGAAACCGACTCATCTAATGTAGAACCTGTGAGTACAGAGTCCAACATAGTTTCAAATAAACCTTTGACTGGGGCGGAGAAATATGCTCAGAAATTAGCTATAAAGCAACGTATTCAGGAATTAACATGTGAACTGGAGTCATTAAAGTATCCTAATGATAAATATGATATGGGGATACTGGATTCGGTTTATCGAACTGTTATTAAGAAATATGTCACTATCGGTGGGCGGGCAAGTCGGAGTGAGCTTTGGCAGTACGTATTGTTTTACTATATGGTCTTTGCCGCAATAGGAACTGTAACGGGTTTCTTGAATATATTATTAGGTAATATTATTGCATCATTTTTTATAATCTATATGTTTGTATTCATAGGGGCATATGGGCTTCTGTTGCCGACACTTGTAGTGCAAGTTCGACGCCTTCATGATATCGGAAAGTCCGGATGGTATATGTTGGTGAGCATGGTTCCTTTCGTAGGCGGTCTTCTTTTACTGTACTGGTTTGTACAGCCTAGTGAAGCAGGTCCTAATGAATATGGAAATAAGACATCTTATATTGAGATTACCCCTGATATGAGCCGAGAATTGCGTCTTAGCACGACACCGAGTTCGGGTTATAGATGGCTTATGGTGGGAATATTGGTGGGACTCATTATTCTTTCGATTGTATTATGGGCTTATTCTTTATCCCATCAGTCATAGCATTTTCAATAAGTTGTGAATCAATATAAGTTATGTTGATTATGATATATAGGTTTTAATTAAAGTTAGTCTACGATATACAGTATCAATTATGATATAATTGATACTGTAATTTATATAGTTTTAGTTTTATTCTCATGAGAGGTGGCTTTATATGAGTGATTTAGTAACAAAAAAATTAGGATATAAAGATAATTTCAAATTTGTTATTATGGAGAATTATACCAATTTTAAAGGTCGTGCCAGTCGTGGTGAATACTGGCGCTTTACGGCTTTATATATTTGCTTATCTACTATTATTCAAGTGTTAAGTGCTTTGTTGAGCGACACTTTCTTGGGTATTGTTTTCTCCTTGTTATCATTAGCTATAAGTTTTGGTTTGTTATTGCCAAGCATTGCTGTATCTGTACGCCGCTTACATGATATCGGCAAATCCGGTTGGATGCTTTTGGTATCCTTAATTCCGCTTGTTGGTTGGTTCTATGTAGTGTACCTATTGGCTAAAAGCGGAGATGAAGACGTAAATGAGTACGGTCCTGTTGTGGGTTATGAAACCGTGACTGCGGAAATGGCTTCTGAAACAGGTTTAGAACCGACTCCTACATCCAGTATGGATAAAGCTGTTGCTATTATTACGGTTGTTATATATGTTGTGGGGATTGCTATTGTTGCAGCAACTACAAAATAGGTCTTACATAATTGGTTTTTGACCCAGTTACAGTTGATGCTATTGACAATGTATATAAATCTACCCTATAATATCTTGGTATATTAAGAATAAGATTGCGTTGAAAAAGACGGCATGTCTCAGGCGGATTTTGTAGAGACCAAACTCATGGGCTGAAAGGTTTGGAAATCTAGAGATGTGCGGATCACTTTGGAGCAAGCGGCAATGCCGCCGGTGAACACCGTTATATGTTTAAGTGGCTTTCACAGTTTACGTGATGAGTTGCGTCTTATGTGTTACAATCATGTGTTAGCATGGGGGTGACAATCGCAGTTGCGGTGGCGCTAGCTTTCACTAGTAACGAGAGTCAGTAGGGTGGTACCACGGATATGACGTCCGTCCCTTCGGGACGGGCGATTTTTTTATGTAAAAGGAGCACATCATGGATTACGGTAAGACGTTACATTTACCTGAAACAGAATTCCCAATGCGCGGCAATTTGCCTAAGCGCGAACCAGAAATCTTAAAATTCTGGGAAGATAACAAGATTTATCAAAAACGTTTGGAATTGCGTAAGGACGCAAAACCTTTCATTTTGCATGACGGCCCTCCATACGCAAATGGTAAATTGCACATCGGTCATGCCCTCAACAAAACGTTGAAGGACATTATCATGAAATACAAAACTATGACTGGTCATTATACTCGCTACATTCCTGGTTGGGATACGCACGGCTTGCCAATCGAGCATGCGGTTATTAAGAACACTGGTCTTAACCGTCATGAAATGGCTCCATTGGACTTGCGCAATAAATGTAAGGAATATGCATTGGAGTGCGTAGAAACACAAAAACAAGACTTCATTCGTTTTGGTGTATTAGGCGAATGGGACCGTCCGTACTTGACATTGCGTCCTGAGTTCGAAGTTAAACAACTTGGCATCTTCGGCGAAATGGCAAAACGCGGACATATCTATAAAGGTCTTAAAACTGTATACTGGTGTACGCACTGCGAAACTGCATTGGCAGAAGCAGAAATCGAATATGCTGAGAAAAAATCCTTCTCCATTTACGTAAAATTCCCTTATGTATCCGAGAAAAAGGTAACATTGCCAGCTGGCGTAGATCCAAAACAAGCATACGCTGTTATTTGGACAACTACTCCTTGGACAATGCCTGCCAACGTAGCTATTTCCGTTAACCCTGATCTAGAATATGGCTGGGTGAAAGCTGGCGACGAATACTACTTGATGGCTACTGAACTTGTTGACGCAGCTATGAAAGATATTGGTATCGAAGACTATGAAATCGTAAATCGTTTTTCCGGTGCAGACTTAGAATTAGCTGAGTTCAAACATCCATTCGTTGAACGTACATCCACTGTATTGTGTGGTGACCATGTAACACTTGAAGCAGGTACTGGTTGTGTACATACAGCGCCTGCACACGGTGAAGACGACTTTAACATCGTTATGCGTTATAACAAGGAAGGTAAAACTGAGCTTCCTATCATTTCCCTTGTTAACGAAACTGGTAACTATACTAAACAAGTAGATGACAATCGTTATGGCGATACTGAATTCCCATTGGCTGGCGTGGAAATTCACGATGCAGAGGTGCCTGTTATTAAAATCTTGGCGCACAATAATGCATTGCTTCACAAATCTAGCTTGCGTCACCAATACGCTCACTGCTGGCGTTGTAAAAATCCTGTCATCTATCGCGCTACAGAACAATGGTTCTCCTCTGTAGATGGGTACCGTCAACAAGCGCTTGATGCAATCGACAACCAAGTGCAATGGATCCCTAAATGGGGCCATGACCGCATCTTCAACATGGTGCGCGACCGTGGTGACTGGGTAATTTCTCGTCAACGTATTTGGGGCGTGCCAATTCCTATTTACTATTGTGAAAGCTGTGGCGAGCACATCATCAACGATGATACTATCAAAGCATTACAAGAAAAAGTAGCCGTAGAAGGCTCCGATGCTTGGTGGGCGCACAGCGCTAAGGAATTATTACCAGAAGGTTTCAAATGTCCTCATTGCGGTCATGATGAGTTCAAAAAAGAAACAGACATCATGGACGTATGGTTCGACTCTGGTTCCTCTTGGGCTGGCGTACTCGAAGTTAATGATCTTGACGTACCATGTGCTATGTACCTTGAAGGTTCTGACCAACATCGCGGTTGGTTTAACTCTTCCTTGTTGACTGCAGTAGCTACAACTGGTAAAGCACCATACAACTCCGTATTGACTCACGGCTTCGTTGTGGACGGTGAAGGTCGCAAAATGTCTAAATCTGTAGGTAATACAGTGGCTCCAAGCGACATCATCGATGTATACGGTGCCGATGTAATGCGTTTGTGGGTATCTTCTGCGGATTACCAAGCAGACGTACGTTTGTCCAAAGACATCGTAAAACAATTATCTGAAGTATACCGTAAGATCCGTAATACATTCCGCTTCTTGCTTGGCAACTTGGATGACTTCAATCCAAATACCGACAAAGTGGCTTACGCAGATATGTCCGAATTCGATAAATGGGCATTGTTGCGCTTAGAAGAAGTGCGTCAAAAGGTTACTGATGCGTACGAAAATTATGAATTCCACATGTTATACCATGCAATTCATAACTTCTGCACCGTAGACTTGAGCTCCATCTATCTTGATGTAATGAAAGATACTATGTATGCTGAAAGCAAAAACAACGTAGCTCGTCGTTCCGCTCAAACAGCGATGTACGAAATCTTGAAAACATTAGTAGCCATGGTATCTCCAGTACTTTCTTTCACAGCGGAAGAAGTTTGGAAATACATGCCTAAAGAAGAGGGCATGCGCGAATCCGTTATGCTTCAAGATTGGCCACAAGGTCATCCAGAACACTTCAACCAAGAATTGGCTGACAAATGGAACCAATTGTTAGACTTGCGTACATCTGTACAAAAAGCATTGGAACTTGCTCGTCAAGACAAAACAATCGGTCATCCATTAGACGCATCCGTTACAGTATACGCTGAAGGTGCTGCATTCGACGCATTGAACGCCCTTGGTGAAGAAGGCTTGGCTAAACTCGTTATCGTATCCGAAGCTCACATCGTGAACGGCGCTGCACCAGCAGAGGCTGTAAAAGACGAAGAAACCGGTGTTGCTACAGTTGTTGTTGCCTCTGGTCTCGAAAAATGTGAACGCTGCTGGATCCACCGCGATACAGTAGGCCAAGATAGCGCACATCCTACACTTTGTGCACGCTGTGCCGACGTTGTAAAAACATTATAATAAAAAAAGACCATCCTGTTGAACTTCGCTTCCAAAAATTGTGTCCAATTTTTGGGGTACAGTTCACTGGGGATGGTCTTTTTTATGTTTGTAAATCCTTTGGCACTGTTAACTGTTTCCAATTATCTAGTTCAGGGATTTCCAAGGTATTTATCGTTTTTTGAATCCAATAGTTTAAGGACACTTCGTTTCCCACATATTGTTCAAATAAGTAGGTCTTACCAGGCATGTCTTGTTGGTTTCCATCGTCATCGATGGTATGACGGGCGGACTCTTTTAGATAGAGCTGCACCCTAAATGGGGCCGACTGATTGCCTTTGAAAATGAAATAGGATGGGCCTACAAAGTCATGGGTACGAATATTAATTTGTTCGTACTTTTTCTCTTTTAATCCTTGTAATGCAGCTTGAATCATAGCGTTTGCATCATCGTATTCCTCTAGCAAAAACGGCTGTTGATCCACATCGAGCACGTAATGCCAGGTTGGCTTTTCTTCGTTCTTTTCGATAGTCCAATTACCCTCGATGCTAGGCACTTGATGATTATCGTAAAGCTCTTTCAATAGGCTTATGGTATTCTCTTTGTCGTAAATGGACTTGTAGATAATTTCGTGTCCTTCTGATGGATCATAACCATGTAGCCTTATTTGATAGTGATCTCGTAGCATCCGTTTTACATCGACCTTAAAGATATTGCGCAATGTATCTGGAACGGATAGGAAATGATTGTAAAAGCTGAGCTTCATTTCTTCCTGTGACTCTAAGGCGGTTTCAATGGTTTGCCAGTCGTACAAGGTTGTATCCCATAGGAAGTCGTCCATGATTACAGATAAGCGGACCGCATTTTGAGGCCAGTTGGTAGGTGCAGGACGCACCGTAGTAGTTGACTCGGCAATACCTTCTTTGTACTGCCAATGACCATCGATCTCCTCAAAGGCGGCTAAGCGTTCTTCTGCTTCATCATCGATAGGAATATCTTTTAGCTCCGGATCTAAATTGGTTTTATGAGATAAGATATATTGATGGGATTGCTCGTAATAGGATACGGCTTGATCTAAATCTGGTTTGCCAGTTACATAGCCTTTTTCGTAGGCATAACCTAAGGCAACGCGTGTTAAAGCGCGTGTAATATCGTAGAAAAGAACGCGATTCTCCTCTTCAAAGGCTCGTTGTTCCTCGTCTAAGACACGTAGTAATGATTGCACACCAAAGCGTATGTTTTTCGTTACCCCTAAACCGTGGATTCGCATGTATCCGATATAGGGCAAGGCAAATATGAAGCGATCTTTTGTAGCCGCCATATGTGTTAAATCTGCAATGAGTCCCCAGTCGAGAGGCAGGTGGCCTATGTGAAAGATGTAGCCAAAGGCTGCCTGTAAGGCGGTATATCCTGCATCACTAAACTGTTTTGTTGCCGCACGGCGGTAGAGGCCAATAGCCTTTACCGGATCGTAGGGAATCGTAGAACGTAACACTTTAGCATCATAGAAATGATAGTAATAATCCGCTAATTCTGCGATACTTTCAGATTGACCTAAGGCGGCACCTTTAGTGAACCACGTGAAAGCATCCTCGAATTTACCATTTTCGTGGCAGTCGAGGCCTGTATATAGCATCATGGCAGGGTTGCCAAGTTCGGCCGCAGTCTTGGCAACACGGCGCGCATTGCTGAAATCAGCTTCGTCGATATAGATATTGCGCAAGTTTCCTTGGAACATAGCAAGACCGTTGTCGAGGGCCTTATTAAACCATTTCTTAGCCAGATTAGATGCATTTTCTTGCAATGTTTCGTCTGGCACAGTGCCTTGTAAGGCGGCAATACGATCCTGCACAGAGTTTGCTGTAAGGCTTTTTTGAATGCGTTTAGTCCAACTCATAGGTGGAGGTATTAGCATAGTCTCAGCGGAGCTGATGCGATTGTCATCACGCCAGAAAAAGACATTGCCTATAACATATTGGCAATAGGCATCGCCTTGGTTTGCGTAATCATAGACAATGCGAAAGGCATCGTCGAAGGAAATTTGCATATCCTTTTCCACGGTAGGGGTGATGGAACCTTTGATGCGCAAAGCTTGTAATGTACCGATAGGGCTACAGCGACGAATGCTATCGTGTAAGCATTGATAGGTGCGCATATTATCCTCTGGGAAGTTAAACTCTTCCCAGGTAAAGCGAGGGCCTGCATAGACGCGTGCCAAGAGGGCATAGGCGTCACCTAGCTCTCGCGCCTCTGGATCATTGGCTATCTTGAGAGCATCCTCTTTAGTGTCTATATCACTTTTAAGACGGCTTGTCTTGTCGTTTCGTAAGGCTCTATCTTTTAGCTGACTAGGATTTTGCTGATTATTGACGATGAGCTCCAATTGACGTAAGCCTTCTTGAGCCATTTTTTGATTATAGGATGTAAAAATCATGTGGAAGACCTTTTGCAGGCGTTCCGTAAAGTACTGTGCCATTAGGCCTCCTTTTATACATGTATACAGTAAATACATATTTATTATATAACGAACGCGAGGTACCGTAAAAGAGGCAATACTAGTATATCTGTATGTTCTCCATTGATATCATACTGCTATCAGTTACCTGCTTTCATAGTATACTAGCCTATTTTTACTCTATATCTATGCATAATACAGAATCTTAGGTATAAATTGGATTTAAGCACAAAAAAATCCCCTCTGAAGAAAATCTGCTGTCACAAATTTTATGTGATGTCTGCAATCTTTCAGAGGGGTTATTATGTATCCTAGTTCTTAGGAATACATATTATTTTTTGTTGTAATCGCCGAACCATTTGTCGTAGATTTTTTGGTAAGTGCCGTCTTCTTTAAGTTCTTTAAGAGCTTTGTTAACAGCTTCTTGTAAAGCTTTGTTGCCTTTTTTCACGCCAAGAACTGTACCTTCAGCTTTAGTAGGTTCGCCTACGAGTTTAAGGTCTTGATCAGCACCTTGTTTGAGGTAGTACATAGCAACTGCATTATCGATGATAGCACCGTCGATTGTACCAGCTTTCAATTCCATGAAGATATTAGCATTAGAATCGATTTGTTTTACAGTTGTACCAGGAATTTTTTGAGCCATTTCAACCGGGATTGTACCGATTTGAGCGCCTACAGTTTTACCTGCTAATTCATCCATGTTGTGGATTGTTGTGTTGTCTTTACGAACAACTGTGATGAAACCGCCTTGGTCGAAGTATACATCGGAGAAGTCCAATGCTTTTTCACGTTCAGGTGTAGCATTGATGCCTGCTGCGATCATGTCGATATCGCCAGATTGAACTGCTGGAATCAAAGCATCGAAGCCCATGGATTTGAATTCCATTTTTAAACCAAGTTTTTTAGCAATTGCTTCGGACAAATCAACGTCGAAACCAACGTATTTGTCGCCTTCAGTGAATTCGAATGGTGGGAATGTAGTTTCAGAACCTACACGCAATACACCTTCTTGTTGTGTCATTTTAGGTTTGTCGTTGCCACAACCAGCCAATAAACCCATTGCTGCTACCGCTACGAGGGCGATGGCTGTCAATTTTTTGAACTTAAACATAGTATCCTCCTCAAACATCCATATACATGGTTTATACATTTCTGTTTATATTGTACGGAATTTTACACCAATAGGCAATAACATTGTATAATTAAGAGTAAACGAGTTTTTTATTCTTTATTGTAGAGTATCATAATCCTTTACAATAATGTGGGTATATACATGGAGGCAATATGTCCCTTACAACTACTTTTGCTAATCTTTGTAAAAGCTTCGCACCTGATGCGTTTGCCATTAATTACACATTAGCCAAGAATCCTGAAGTTTCCAGTCAGGAGTTTGAGTCCGTCAAAACCATAGGTGCTGTTCTCGAAAAACACGGCATGGACGTAACCTATGAATTCTGTAATTTGCCGACTGCTTTCAAGGCGTCTGCCGTGAAAGTAGACAATCCAAAGGGCCGATTAGCCATACTTTGTGAATACGATGCATTACCAGAGGTGGGCCATGCGTGCGGTCACTCTGCTAGCGGCTCTATGAGTGTGTTAGCTGCATTGACATTACATAAAATGCAACAAGAGGGCTTTGCTTTCAACATGGACATCGATATTATCGGCACACCAGACGAAGAAGCGATGGGTTGCAAGGTAGACATGTGCAACGCAGGGGTGTTCAAAGAATACGATTTTGCCATTATGGTCCACCTCGACGGCGAGGAAACGCGTCCTAACTCACAATTCTTGGCACTCGACTGCTTCCGTGCTAAGTATCACGGTAAGCCAGCCCATGCGGCCGGTGAGCCTTGGAACGGCATCAATGCGGTAAATGGTGTGCAACTTGCCATCCATGCTATGGATATGATGCGCCAACAAGTGCGCCCTGAAACGCGCATCGGTACATGGATCATTGCGGGAGGTACCGCATCTAATGTGATTCCTGCCTTCGGTGAATTAGAGGTCACCGTGCGTCACACAGAGCGTGAGTACTTGAATGGTTTATCCGAGCAAATCAAAAAAATCTTTGAAGGGGCGGCCCTTTGTACAGGTACAACTGTGGATGTAGAGTTTTATGGTAACCCCTATGATGATATGAACCAAAACAATCGTGGCACAGCGCTTATCGAAGAGGTAATGGCCGATATGGGCCTCGATTTTGAGCCCGGTCCAGCAGCCCTTGGAGGTAGCTCAGATATTGGCAATGTAAGTTATCAATGTGCGGCATTCCATCCTAAGTTACGCTTGGCCGGCGAGCCAAAGGTGTGCCATTCTAAAGAATTTGCTGCTGCCATGTTAGAGCCTACCATTGAACAAACCATTATCGACGGTGCGAACATTATTGGTGGCACAGTATTGCGATTAGTAGAACACCCAGAAATTTTAGAAGAAATCGTAGTCGAATTTAATAGTACTAAATAAAAGGAATAGTAGGAATAGAGAGAATAGAAGGAATAGAAGGAGGATCTATGGCCTCGACTGAAACATTACAAATAAAAAATTATATAGGCCTCACTGGGGATAAGCCCATCCGATTTATCGCATCCGATGTAGATGGTACCTTGGTAAACGATGCAAAGGCGATTCCAGAGGATGCCATTGAGGCGATTCGTGCCGCTCGTGAAAGTGGCATTCGTGTAGCCATTGCTTCTGGCCGTGCTTGGAATGAGATGAATGATGTTATCGAAAAACTGCCGTGCTTGCGCTATTTCATGTGCACCAATGGTGCTTATGTAATGGATAAGGACGAAAATCGCAGTCTATTCCACGTAAGTTTTGATAAAGAACAAGCTCTACACTTGTTACACAAACTATTAACCTATGGCGTTTATGTAGAGGCCTATGTGAAAGACCAAATCTTTGGCATGTATCCTCCGTCTAGATGTATTACACCTGAACGCTTAGGGGTATGTGCTAGTGAACGTAATGGAGAAGATAAAAAGACTTTGCATGGCATAATGGATAATCATCTGCCTAATACTAAAAATCAGATTTCTGGTACAGGAGACACTCGTCTGCCAGGAGCAACTTATGCTCACTATGCTTTGGCAGAAGGTGATGACGCAGCAAAAGTGAACATGTCTGAATGTGAAATTGAGCAATCCAATTTCTTCTTTAGACCTAATATTCGTCCATTTATCTTGGCTACGCGGACAATGGTATGTGATTTGCTAGCTCATATGGAATCCTTAGACGAAGGGCCTGAGAAGATTCAAATCTTCTACGGAGATGAACCGATGCGTCAGCGCATCTTGCAAGACTTACGAGATGAATACCAAGGGCTATCTCACGACGGTACAGGCCGTGAACGTTTCTATGATGTATTGCTCTCTAGTGAAGGCAATCTAGAATTTGTATTGCCTCATACTACAAAAGGCACTGCCGTAGAAGCCTTGGCAAAACACTGGGGTTTAAGTCCTGATGAGGTGATGACACTGGGGGATAGCGAAAATGATCTATCTATGTTACGCTTTGCGGGTGCAGGCGTAGCGATGGGCAATAGCAAGCCGAACATTAAAGAAGCGGCACGATACGAAACGACAGATAATAACCACCAAGGCGTGGCAAAAGCTATTTACTCGGCTATTGCATATAATAATGAGTTAAATAAGAAAAAGTCAAAGTAGATAATGTTAAGTTTGGCATAGATAAACAGTACATAGGAGGTGATGTATAATGGGAAATCTAAAATTTAATATTGATGACACTTGTGTTAAATGTGGTGCTTGCGCTGAGGATTGTCCTGTTCAATGCATTACCGAAGGGAAGATTCGATTTATCATCGGGAAAGGCTGTATCGGTTGTGGCGACTGCTATTCCATCTGTCCCGTGGGGGCCGTAAAAATGTATAAACGAGAGGCCCCTAAAAAGTGATAGCTAGATATCTTTCAGTATTGTTAGCAAATTGACTTATATACGGAAAGCTCCTAAAGCGTGATAGATAGAAATCCGAACATTATAAAGTTATTTATAATTTACATACGGAATATATGGAGTCGTTATACTTCCTATGGTATAATAAAATGTAATGAAAAATTAGCGTTTAGCTCGGAAAAACGCGTCCCAGTACAGATATGTATGGGCATAATAAATAGTGAATATACTTTCACAAATAGATGCATATGGAGGAAGGCATGGAAAACAAGGAATTTGTAATTGTTGTTGACTTTGGTGGTCAATATAACCAATTGATCGCGCGCCGTGTTCGTGAAAATCACGTATACTGCGAAGTATATCCATACAACAAAGCGCTGGACAAAATTAAGGAATTAAAACCGCAAGGTATCATCTTCACAGGCGGTCCTAACAGCGTGTATGAAGAAAACTCTCCAAAAATTGAGAAAGAGATTTTTGAACTTGGGATTCCTATTCTTGGCATGTGCTATGGTATGCAATTTATGGCGCATACATTGGGTGGCGAAGTTAAATCTGCGGACAACCGTGAATTTGGTAAAACACCTACTAAAGTGGATACTACATCTCCATTGTTTAAAGGCTTGGAAGAAGACCAAGTTGTTTGGATGTCTCACGTTGACTATGTAGCAAAAGTTCCTGAAGGCTTTGAAATCGTAGCACACACTAAGGATTGTCCTGTTGCATCCATGCAAAATAAAGAACGTAAACTCTATGCTATGCAATATCATGCAGAAGTGTTGCACACTGAACATGGCAAAGAAATGCTTCACAACTTCTTGTACGAAGTATGTGGCTTCACAGGCACATGGACAATGGCAAACTATGCAAAAACTGCGATTGAAGACATCCGTAACACTGTAGGCGATGGCAAAGTATTATTGGCATTGTCTGGCGGTGTAGATAGCTCCGTTGCAGCAGCTCTTATTTCTAAAGCTGTAGGAGATCAATTGACTTGTATCTTCGTTGACCATGGTTTAATGCGTAAAAACGAAGGCGACGAAGTAGAAGCAGCTTTCAAAGATTCTGGTATGCATTTCATCCGTGTCGATGCAGAAAAACGTTTCTTAGATAAATTGGCTGGTCTTGAAGATCCAGAAGCGAAACGCAAAGCTATTGGTGAAGAATTTATCCGCGTATTCGAAGACGAAGGCCGTAAAATCGGTTCCGTTGATTTCTTAGCACAAGGTACAATCTACCCTGACGTTATCGAGTCCGGTACTGGCGAAGCGGAAGTTATTAAATCTCACCACAACGTAGGCGGCTTGCCTGCAGTTGTTGATTTCAAAGGTCTTATCGAACCATTGCGTAACCTCTTCAAAGACGAAGTACGTGAACTTGGTTCTGAATTAGGTTTGGCTGATTACCTCGTATGGCGTCAACCATTCCCAGGTCCTGGTCTTGCTATTCGCGTAATGGGCGAAATCACGAAAGACAAACTCGACATCTTGCGTGATGCGGACTACATCTTCCGTGACGAAATTGCAAAAGCTGGCCTTGATCGTAGCATCAACCAATACTTTGCAGTATTAACATCTACACGTACTGTAGGCGTTATGGGTGACTTCCGTACATACGATTACACATTGGCATTGCGTGGCGTAACAACAACAGACTTCATGACTGCTGACTGGGCACGCATCCCTTACGACGTATTGGATACAATCTCCCGTCGTATCGTAAACGAAGTACAACACATCAACCGTATCGTGTACGATATTACATCTAAACCACCTGCTACAATTGAGTGGGAATAACAGTAACTAATATGTTTCTGTTATAAAACTGTTTAAAAGACAGCGTTTCGACGTTTTATTGGAGCAAAAAGCTCCTTAGTGATACTGTTTTGATACTAAAAGCGAGAAAAAATAGGTTCAAAAGGGAGTTGTTGAATTAAGCGAGTTTTACGAGCGATACTTATTGACCGAAGTGCAATAAGGTAGGTAAAAAATTTTAGCAAGCCTTCCATCGTTTTGGTGGGAGGCTTTTGTGGATTTAGTATAAGTCAATAAAAGCGAAGCTCTGAATTTCTAATGCCGGTGATATCTTACTATTCTTAAAACTATTTATATATTGATAATTACCTAATAACATAAAAAAGGAGGTGTTTTTATGGCGAATACAATTGAACGCATAGGGATTCATCATTGTGCTGAAATTGCTGTACGTAATAAATGGATATTTAGAGAACAACCAGTTGATGATATCGGCATTGATGCTCATATGGAATTTGTTGACGTGTCTGGCAAGAACAGACAACTTTTAGCATTGCAAATTAAATCAGGCTCCAGTTGGTTTAGGGATAAAAAAGATGATCATATAGTTTTTAGAGATATAAATGATAGACAATATAATTATTGGACTACAAATTCCTTACCGTGCATTGTAGTTTTATATAATCCAGATGATGATATGTGCATTTGGCAGAAATTAACTGATAAAACTATTGAAAGAACAAAAGGAGGTAGAGGTAAGGGCTTTTTTGTTAAAGTTCCTACTGCTCAGTCATTTTTAAATCATTCATCAAATAAAAAACTTCTTTCTTTTACCAACCTACCAAAACATGTTTTAAATTATAACTTTTTGTTATCTCAAAAGAAATTCATCCAGATTATTAAAGATGGCGGAACAGTTAAACTTCATTCAACAGAATGGATAAACAAGAGTAGTGGCAAAGGAAAGACAGAATTGATTGTTGATGATGGAGAAAATGAAAAGAGATATTCATATCCATATTATTTTCCTTTTACCCCTTACACTGAAGTTTTTCCTAAGTTGTTCCCTTGGGCAGATTTTGAAGCTGATGAAGATTTTTATATGGAAGAAGACGAATCATTGTGGCGTGAATATCATTGTTATTATGATAAAGAAGATGAAGAATGGCTTATTGTTGGAGATTCATTTGAAGAATTTCGAAAAAAATTAAATCCTATGCGTAGCATTGACTATTCAGGAGAAGTAGCTGAATATATGTTGACTTTAAGTATAAACGAGTTGGGCAGATCATTTTTAACCATAGATGATTACATATCAAAAGAACAACCCTATACAAAGGCAGTACCAGAAGAATAATAATATTACGGAGAGAAATATGAAAAAATTAATCTTAGTGACAGCATAGAAAACGAAATGTCGGTCGATGGATACAGACTTGATCCTACTGAGAAGTATGTAATTAATCTTTTAGAAGAAATAGAATTTCAACAATCAATTATGATGTCCTTTAAGATAATGGGTTATCCTCCAGCACTTAAAAATTATCATGCATGGTTATTTGAAAATGGATTCAGTGTGGAAGACCCAAATCCAACGAACGAATTGGTGGCTAAATATTATGGTGTTAAACCACTTTGGAAAACTGATTATTCCCAAGGTATCGTTGTAAAGGATGAGAATGATAGACAAGATTGTTGAGACGTATCAATTCCGCAGAGAAGATGACAAGAGGTATTCACGTCGTATATCTATGGAAGAAATTGAGAAGAATGGATACAACTTAAATATTTCTCGATATGTAAGTACAGCTCCTGAAGAAAAAATAATTGATATTGAAGAAGTGGCAAAAGAATTGAGGACAATAGAGGATGACATCAAAAAGGCAAAAGATGCTCATAATGTATTCTTGAAAGAGCTTGGTCGTGAACAACTACCATAGGATTTATGTTTATAACAAGTGTAAAAATAAGGAGGTGTATGTTATATGCCAAATTTAAAAGTAAAAGAATATAGGCAATTTGAAAACATTAAATATGTTAGACAAGACGGGAGTGAATATTGGAGTGCAAGAGAACTTGCTGATGTGCTTGATTATTCTCAGTGGAGAAACTTTCAAAAGGTCATTGATAGAGCAATGATTGCATGTGAGAATAGCGGACATGAAGTAACATACGATTTTGCTGAGGTCAGCAAAATCGTGGAAGCAGGTGCTACAAGTAAGTCTATCAAAGATTATGAGCTTACGAGATATGCTTGCTATTTGATTGTTCAAAACGGAGATCCGAGAAAAGAAGTGATTGCACTTGGACAAACATATTTCGCCATACAGACATATCGTCAGGAAATAGCAGACCATTTTAATCAGCTTGATGAAGATAGAAGAAGGCTTGTTGTTCGTGGTGATATAAAACAATGGAATCAACTTTTGGTAGAAACAGCACACGATGCAGGCGTTATAACAAATGAAGAATTTGCCATATTTCAGAATGCAGGTTATATGGGATTGTATGGTGGATTAGATGTAGAAGATATACATGACAGAAAAGGCTTAACTGCGAGACAAAAAATTTTGGATTATATGGGAAGCACCGAATTGATTGCTAATTTATTTAGAATTTCACAGACTGAAGAGAAGTTAAGAAAAGACAAAGTTGAAGGTGCAGAAGCAGCAACAAAAGTTCATTATTCAGTTGGAAAAGAAGTTAGGAGTGCTATTGAAAAAATTGGAGGTACTATGCCGGAAGATTTGCCTGTTCCGGAGAAAAGTATTCAACAGATAGAAAAAGAGCAGATGAAGCGTCTAAAGGATAAAGCCAAGAAAGGCAAATTGATGTTGGATGAATGACGTGTTCTATTAGGGAAATTACCGTTACTGTAGTATCACTCTTGATACTATTTTGATACTAAAAAGTTCAAAAACTATAAAAAACAGGTATAAAAATACTTAAAATTAGAAATTAAATAGATACTATTATATAAAATAAGAAGCATATATACTATGGTAATTATTGAGTGGGAATAAGAATAACAAATAACTTTAGTTATTACTAAGCTAAATAAGCCTCCTGTCTTTTAGATGGGAGGCTTTTGTATTTTTTATAAAAATTGGTATACTGATTTTAAGTTATAGATTTTGGCTTAAATAGTTGTTTGAAAATAGAGGTCCTATGAAAACGACAAGATCATTTAGCAGTCATTCCAAATATTCTCTCCACGATGCAAGGGTACAGAAAATAGAATACGCAGACGATAATTTGATCTTTACATTTGATTACATTTTTTCTTATGAAAACGGTACTGAACAAACTCATAAGGCTCAGGTTATATTTGAGACGTGCGATATAGATTTTTTTGAAATTCTCGTGTTTAATACTACAATACTAGATACTTTCACAGGTAAAAGAATTGAGTTACCTCAGTATCAACAGGAGTATAGTGAAAGCGAATTTGAGGTCATTACGGAGACCTATAATTGGGGACACGCTGTATTCCAGGGTTGGTTATGGACCGAAGGGAATCCCATACACTGTATAATGAACATATACTTTAAAGGTGATATGGTATATGTAATTGATGAGGCTTAAAATGAGCGATTTAGATTTTACTATTTGCTGTACAGTTACTTTCTTCAGCAAGAAGAGGAGAACTCCACCGAATTTAAATAATGGAATGTACTATCCTCATTTCGTTATAAAAGGTACTGAGGAATATCTTGGTATTAATTTTATTGATGGTGAAGATGTCATCTTTGATAAACCAATTCAAGCTAACGCTTTACCAGTATATGAAACTGTAGATTATTCTGCTATACAAGCAGGTACTGAATTCTTTATCATGGAAGGCGGAAATATTGTTGGTGAAGGGATTGTAAAAGAAATCTTTCAACATAAACCGTATGGGAGTAAATAACTATGGGTTATAAAAATGTATGTGTAAATTGCCGGATCTCCTTGTCGGAGGGCACAAATTATGAGCTATTTAACAGGAATAAAACCTGCCCTACATGCAAAGGCAAGATGTACTTTGTGAATGAGAAGTTCAAAGCCCCTAAAAAATCTAATGACAAAGAGTGGAAGATTATAGAGTATTTATTGTTAAGTGGATATGATTTCCGCAATCCTTATTGTGGACATGAGCAATGTATTTATTTTGAGTTCCCTAAGAACCTGCAAGAGGCAGAGGCGTTTATTCGTGAGATGAGAAAGTTAAAGTAACCATTTGAAGGAGCTTTTATGGCGATTACGTATACCGAAGAACGAAATTTTACCCCCTCAACAGGTAGCAGATTTATTCCTGTCTGTTCGTTGGGTGGTAGGCAAATATCCTGATCGATTACACAAGGCGTTTATAAATTCCTCTCGTGTGATTTCTGCGTGGGATGGTGACCGTTTAGTCGGCCTTATTCGTGTCATGGATGATAGCGAGCTAGTATGCTTCATCAATTATGTGCTAGTTCATCCTGATTATCATGGTCAAGGTATTGCAGGTCATTTACTAGAAATGGTGAAAGCGGTTTATAAGTCTTACTTGTACATTAATGTTATGATTGGTGATAGCAAGAATGCACCATTTTACGAGAAGCATGGATTTAAGGTAAAAGAGAATTCCTTACCAATGCAATATCGTAATGTGCCTAAATATACGAAAGAATAATTGCTGGATAATCTATAGTGAAAGTAATTTGTGAGATTATTACTATAAGGCTACACATCACTCATTGAATGTGTAGCCTTTGTTATGTAAACGGTATATACTAAAACCGATATGACTGGCAAAAACGTGAATCAGCAAGAGCCAAAATGCGTATGATCATTAAAAAACTTTTGAAAAAGCACAAATACCCTCCAGAAGGTATGGATGATGCGGTTCAGACTGTAATAACACAATGCGAGCTATGGACGGATAATTATGATATGGAAGAAGTACATAAGGTTTATTCCTATCCAATGCCAACGGAGAAACCGTTATCCCTGGTTGCCGATAATATAGGGAAGTAAGATTGATATGAAATTTTTAAGCCAACAAAGTGCTAACTTTGTTGGCTTTTTGTAAGTAGATTGTAGTAGCGTAAAGATTTAAATATAAAAGTATGAGGGATTGGAAGTATTTATTAATTATTAGAATTGATAATAGAGGAGAATTGCATTTATTTGTAGAATATATTAATAGAAAGGTTATATAATTTAACGATTAATTCTGATAAGGGGTAGATTTTTACAGGATGTATGAGTAGTTACTAGAGCCGTTAATTTCTATTGTTATATTGTCATTTACATAAGATAGTTTGTTTTAATATATATTAAGGGGAGAATAAAATGGAGAAAATTATTTTTGAGGAAATTAAAAACAAGGATATCTTTGGGGTGGATTATCAAAATTTTGTTAAAAATAATGAAATAGATTTTTCTAAAGAACAAATTGCGGTACTTTATGGTCCTAACGGAACTGGTAAAACAAGTTTGGTGAAGGTTTTATCATCTGAGGATGGAACAAAAGTAAAGTATACTTACGGTGAAAATGAGTATACAGATGGTTCTCAATTTTTTGTGATTAATGATCAAAATAACAGAAATATCATACAAGGGGAAACTAAAGACTTTTTATTAGGAGATGACATAAAAAAAGAATTTGAACTACAGGAATATATAGAAAATGAATATAATAGACTTTGCACTGAAAGTATTTCTATTTTAAAAGGCAATTATAGTGTATCTTCAAGTAGTAGTAAATCTATAGATTGCTTTTCTGAATGGGTAAATATTCAAAATATTATTAAAGATTTAATGAATAACAGAAGTAAAGGATCTAAAATTGGTGTGGATACTTATATTTCAGAATTTGAAAAGCATTCTCAAATAATTACTCCTGACTATGAACAGGATAAGTTAGATTACATTATTTCTGATTTATCTGAAAAGAATCCTCTTATTATTGAAATTGAAACCATAGATACAGATAAGTTATCTAATAATTCCCACATTAAGGAGATAGAAGAGAATACAGAAGCAATAAAGATACTTTCACGTTTCGGATACAAAGACCAGTGCATAGTTTGTGATTCAGATGGAATTAATTCTGAAAATTTATTAAGTAAAAAATCCAAAAATAAGGAAGATATTATAAAGACATTAGATGCAAAGACTAAAAAAATTGTTGAAAAGATAATTGCTAATGTAAGTGAAAAAGATCCGTTTAGAATAAAGGATATTATGCTAGGAGCAATTGAAACAGGAAATTTGAGTGATGTTTTGTTACTCAAAAAGTCTATTAAAGAATATAAGAATATATTTGTGAACAAGGCAATTAAGGAATTGGTACAACTTTATAAAGCTTCTGATATAAAAATAAAAAATGAAGAATATCAAAAAATGATAAATCAGAAGCCTGATATTACGGAGGAAGATTTTTTATATATTGAGCAGATTATTAGTAATAATATGAGCAAGAAACTGCAGATTATTAGGGATGATAGAAAAAATATAAAAATTGTTTTAGAAAATAAAGATTTTCTTGGTATTAACAGAGAAGAATTGCCATTAAGTTCAGGAGAGCAAAATTTCCTGTCATTAACATTTGAATTTTTGAAAGCGAAAAACTCTGACAAACCAATTATAATACTAGATGATCCTATTTCTAGTTTTGATTCCATTTATAAAAATAAAATAGCTTATGCAATAGTTAAAATGCTACATAAAAAGAAGAGAATTATTTTAACTCATAATATAGACTTATTAAGGCTTCTAGATGGACAATTTAAAAAATGCTTTAGATTATATTTGTTTAATAATACACAAGGCGAAGAGAATGGATTCATATCATTGAATTCTGATGAACGTGATATGCTTATTAACCTTGATGAGTTGTTAAATACATTTAGAGAAAAAATTTTTGATCATATACGAAATACAGAATTATTTTTACTTTCGTTAATTCCCTTTATGCGTGGATACTCAACTATTATTAATAATAAGACTATCAAAGAGAAACTAACTCAATTGATGCATGGATATAAAACAGATACAGTTGATATAGCAAAGTGTTATATTGACTTATTTAGAAATAAGGATGATATAATTCCAAATAGTTATCTAGTGAGTGTTAATGATATTTTGACGAAAAGCTTTGATGAACAGGAAATTGTTAATAAGGAGAGATATCCTCTATTAAATCGGACATTAATACATTCTTTTACTTACTTATTTTTAAGATTATTAATAGAGAAAAAATTGGTAGAAAAATATAATATAGATACTGAAGGCAGGGGAGGAGCTAAACAACTTGGACAAATAATCTCAAAAGCTTTTCCTGAAAATAGCTCAAATAAAGATGATATAAAAAATAGGGTTTTTCTTACAACGAAGAAAACCCTGCTGAATGAATTTAATCATTTTGAAGGCAATATGAGTATCTTCCAACCAGCAATTGATATTACTGATTATATGCTGGAAAAAGAAAAATCAGATATTTTGACATTTATAAATGATTTATAGAGTGTGATTAAGGATAAAAGTTATAAAAATATAAGTATAAATTGCCGGATCCATCTGTATAAGAAGCATGGCTTTGTTGAATGTGAGCCGTATTATTATAACCCTATGGATGATGTTATCTATATGAGTAAGAGATTGTAGCAAAATATTTTTTGCACTTATAATTTAGGAGCGCTTTAGCATGAATAAACAACAGGCAAAAGGATACCTTTTAGAGGTAGTGTTATCAAAGTTAATTGAAGTAAATGGATATGAAGTAATTACAGATGAGAATATTGGTAATACTGATGAATTTAAAAGTTGTGGCCGTAATGGATTAAAAGTTAAAGGACGTGGTGGTTATCACCAGTTTGATACGCTAGGAACATTTAGAGTCACTCCTCCTTTTATTTATCCATTAAGGTTGTTTGTAGAAGCTAAGTTTTATTCATCAAATAGACCAGTTGGCATTGAGAAAGTCAGAATGGGAGTAGGAATTCTTGATGATATTAATACTAATTATTCAACTGTAAATATGACATTGTCCGAGTTATTTCTTGTTAGGTATAACTATCATTATGCGATATTTTCAACGTCTGGATTTTCTAATGATGCACAACGTTATGCTATTGCACATAAGATACATTTAATAGATTTATCAGGTCGTGAATATAAATATATTACAGACTCTATTGAGAATATTGTTGATATATTAATGTTCGATACTAACGATATAGAAAAGAACTTGTTTAAAACATTCAAAAGAAGCTTTTCCTATTTAATTCACACAGAAGAAATTGATAAATGGAATTATGAACAAGCTCTTGAATGTATTGGTAATAGATTATTAGTAGAATCAATACTATCTTTAAGGGAAAAGATTAAGGGTAAATATATATTCTTAGCTACAATAAATAGTGTGAATATGATTCCCTTATTTGCAGACGCATCTTTTAATGAGTTACTAAAAAGTAATCCACACCCAAACATTTCAATACATTTCAATCGAGAAAATAGTGTTGAATGGGTTATAGTACCAATAGATAATAATGGTAATGAGATTAGAAATCTTAGTGCACGATTTACTCTTCCTGAGTTATTTAGTAAATACATGAAAGATGATTTCAAAAAAGCAATGTATATGAAAGAAAAGATATTTTCTAAAATAGTGTTTATTGCTTATCTAGATAAGACGAATCCTACACTATGTACGTTAACTTTTAATAAATCTACTACGTTATTAAATCCGTGGTGATTTTGAATTACATAAAGGAGCTCTTATGGCGATTACGTATACCGAAGAAAAAAACTTTACCCCTCAACAGGTAGCAGATTTATTCCTGTCTGTTCGCTGGGTGGTGGGAAAATATCCGGACCGATTATACAAGGCTTTGATGAACTCCTCTCGTGTGATTTCTGCGTGGGATGGTGACTGTTTAGTCGGTCTTATTCGTGTCATGGATGATAGCGAGCTAGTATGCTTCATCAATTATGTGCTGGTTCATCCTGATTATCATGGCCGAGGTATTGCTGGTCATTTACTAGAAATGGTGAAAGCGGCTTATACGTCTTACTTGTACATTAATGTTATGATTGGTGATAGCAAGAATGCACCATTTTACGAGAAGCATGGATTTAAGGTAAAAAAGAATGCCTTGCCGATGCAGTATCGTAATGTACCTAAATATACGAAAAAGTAAATAGAGACAAAGGCTACAAAAGCTTAAGGTGTCGATTTAATGATATAGTTTATATATTAAATGGACACCTTTTTAATCAATGTGTAGATTTTGTTGTTTAAAGATTATATACTTAAATTAGTAAATTAATGCATTGTATGTCTATTGTATAGAGTGAGAGGTCTTGTAAGTATGTTTTCCTGGTTAAAAAATCTTTTTTCCTCTAATAAAGAGTCTCATGACTCTCATATGAGTGTAGATGCTACAAAGTCTGTAGAGCAAAGTTCTGATTTATCGGATGATGAATTGGAACCTTGTACTATAGGGTGGGATGTGATTACTGCAGAATGTGAACGTATATATCCTGGTCAAACAGATCCCATGCATTTTGGAACATTGATTAGCTGGCGGCTTGGTGGCGATAGCCCTCTTGATGGCATCAGTGTGTATGATGATAAAGATAATTGGCACTTTGTAACATATGGTTTGTCGGAGTTGTATGAAAAGGATAGCGAAGATCCTACAATCAGCGGTTACGGTATGGAGTTTACTTATCGCTTAGATAAAGCCAGTGCCAACGATGATGAAATCAGAAGTGTTTGTGGTTTATTACAACAAATTGCAAAATTTACTTTTACCGCTGGAGAAATTTTTAAACCTTATGAATATATTTACAGTGGGCAAACAGTGGGGATAGATTCTAATAATAGCTCTAATATCGTTGGCTTTATTACTATTCCTGATACTAAATTGCAGCCTCTTGACACTCCTAATGGGAAATTAGAATTTGTAGAGTTCATCGGTGTGACTAACGAAGAATTACTTGCTGTAAAAGACAAAAAGATGACAGTACAAGAATTATATAAGCTGTTGGGTACTGATGTGACATCTTATAATAGAAGTCCAGTTCTTGAGTATAATGGTGCTGAATAGTAACTAGTAGTAATATTATTGAAATAAATTGATAAAGCGGTATCGGAATGTTCCGAAATATACGAGTAAATAGTAGAGAGATAAAGAAAGATAATAAGGACATGAAGATATTAATACGAAAAGCGACAACCGCTGATTTAGATGTAGTTACATATATTGAAGCAACTTGTTTTCCTCCGGCAGAGGCTGCGCCTCGTGAGGCTTTTAAAGAGCGATTAAAGTATTACGCAGGTCATTTCTTGATTGCTTTTGATGGAGACACACCTATTGGTTTTATAGATGGTTTTGTGTCTGATGATGAAATCTTAACGGATGAGATGTTCGCAGATGCTTCCTTGTATAATCCAAACGGAGCTTGGCAGATGATATTTGGCCTGAATACAATGCCTGAGTATCGGAACCGTGGCGTAGGAGGCAGACTGATTGAAGCTTTCATAGAGCTGGCAAGAGAAGAAACGAGAAAGGGCGTTATTTTAACTTGTAAGGCGGAAAAGATTCCTTATTATGCCAAGTTTGGCTTTGTAAATGAAGGTGAATCAGAGTCTGATCATGGCGGTGCTAAATGGTATCAAATGCGGATTAGACTATAGCACTACCCCTATACGTTTATTGACACTGTATATTCCTCATGCTACGATGAGGAAAATCACATATGATTGGGTTAGGTGTCTATTGACTTAATAGAGAATTTGGTACAAGCCAAAGCGGTCACGCCACTGTAACAGCGAGGTACTTTGCATAGAGGGTAAAATGCTCTCGGTCACTGAAGTTTTTGGGAAGGCGCAAAGTAACGTTAAACTGGAGCCAGGAGAACTGCCTAATTAACAATTGCCAATTGATCTGCGAGAGACAGGGATGGGGATTGATATAGATGAATTTATACTAGCTATGCATAGTTGAAAGCTCATACTATATGCTAGCTTATTAGGCGTGGTAGTTAGTCTAACTGAGATGACAGCCCGTTTCCTCTTCGTGGGGAAACGGGCTTTTTATGTGCACTTATAGTGATAGTTTTAGTTGAGAGAAGAGAGGTACTTATGTTCAAACAAAAGAAGTTTATGGCGTATTTAGCCACGGTTTTCCTCCTAATTGTTAGTATGCTCATCGCTGCATGTGGAGGTCCTAGTGAGACGAAGAAAGATGCGTCTCAGATGAATAAGCCAATCGAAATCACAGACGTAACAGGTCGTACGGTAACACTGAAAAAGCCAGCAGAGAGAGTTGTCTTACAATGGAGTGGTGCCGGTGGTCCATTCTTTACGATTTCTGCACTTATGGGTAAGGATACGCCGAAGGTTATTGCCGGTATGGATACATCCTTACAGGCTTACAGAGCGGATATGTGGAAGCACTTTACTGCTGAAATGCCTGAGTTAGCTAAGATTCCAGTAGTTGGTACTATCGGTGATAAAACATTTAATGCTGAGCAAGTTGTGGCATTAAATCCAGATGTTATTTTTATTCCTGTAGATTTGAAAGATCAGTACGAGTCTGATGCAAAACCAAAAATGGATGCTGCTGGTATCCAGACTATTTACATAGACTACCATGCAGAAAAATTGGAAAGTCATCAGAAATCCATTGAAGCCATCGGTAAGGCTTTGGGTAAAGAAGAACGTGCCGCAGAGATTAATAAGTTCTATACAGAGCGTGTGACAAGAGTTCTTGACCGTGTTAGTAAGATTAATAAACCTAAACCAACTGTTTACCTTGAAGTTGGTATGAATGGCCCGGAAGAATTTGGTAATTCTTTTAGTAGTAATTACTCTTGGGGGGCATTAGCTACTATGGCTGGTGCTGATGTCATCACCAAGGATGTTATTAAGAAAACATCTCCTATTAATCCAGAGTTTATACTTGAAAAGAATCCGGATATCATCATGATTATGGGTTCTTACTGGCCTAAGAAACCAACCTCTATGCGTTTAGGTTTTGAAGCAACCGAAGCATCGTCTCAAGAGTTGTTGAAAGCTTTCACAACAGAGCGTCAAGGTTGGAGTGATTTGAAAGCCGTTGAAAATAAACAAGTTTATTCTGCACATCATGGTCTTCCACGCGAAGTATTTGATGCGGCTGTATTCGAATATTTAGCAAAAACATTCTATCCTGAAGAGTTTGCGGATGTTGATCCAGAGGCTACACTTAAAGAGTTCTATGACAAATTCTTGCCATACTCTTATAGTGGTATCTGGTTTATGCATATGAACTAGGATTTTGTGTTGATAGGGGTTGATTGACCGAGGTTTTGAAAGTTATTTTCTGATGTTCTCATTTGAAATTATTGTGTTTTAGATATGAGGTGCTTTTATGGTTAAGAAAAAGAAATGTATGGCGTATCTTGCCACCGTGCTCCTACTGATTGTGAGCATGATTATGACGGCTTGTGGTGGTCCAGCAGATATGAAAAAGGATGCTGCTCAATCTGGTAAACAAATTGAGATTACAGATGTAACTGGTCAAAAGGTGACATTGAAAAAACCGGCAGAACGCGTAGTAGTTCAATTGAGTGCTTCCGGTGGTGCGTTTTTGACTATGGCTGCATTGCAAGGTAAAGATGTAGCTAAGACTATTGTTGGTATGGACCCATATTTGAGCAAATTGCGTACCGATATGTGGGATCGCTATAAAGCGGACGTTCCAGAATTGGAAAAAATTCCTCTCATTGGTAATGTAAATGACAAAACATTTGACGTTGAAAAGGTTATCTCTTTGAATCCAGATGTCATCTTCATGCCATTGTTCTTTAAAGAGCAATACGAAGCTGATTATAAACCTAAAATTGATGCAGCTGGTATTCCTACTATCTATATCGATTACCATGCTGAAAAGCTTGAGAATCACCAAAAATCTATCGAAGCTATCGGTAAAGCCTTGGGTAAAGAAGAGCGTGCTGCAGAAATCAGTAAGTTCTACACTGATCGCTTAAATAGAGTTATGGATCGCATTAGCAAAATCAATAAACCAAAACCAACTGTTTACATTGAAACAGGCAACGAAGGTCCAGAAGGTTTAGGTTTTGCATATAGTGATAAAGTAGCTTGGGGCGCCTTGGCAACTCAAGTTGGTGGCAATCTTATTACGAAAGATGTAGTAAAATCTGCTGGTCCTGTTAATCCAGAGTTTATCCTTGAAAGAAACCCAGATATCATCATGATCATTGGCTCTTACTGGCCTAAGAAACCGACTTCTATGCGTTTAGGTTTTGATACAAACGAAGCTAAATCTCAAGAGTTGTTGAAAGCTTTCACCACAGAACGTCAAGGCTGGCCTGAATTGAAAGCCGTACAAGATAAAAAAGTGTACTCTACTCACCATGGTTTACCTCGTGAAGTATATGACGTTGCAGTATTCGAATACTTAGCTAAAACATTCTATCCTGAGGAATTCAAGGATGTAGATCCTGAAGGCACACTTAAGGAATTCTATGACAAATTCCTTCCATTCTCTTACGGTGGCGTTTGGTTTATGCATTTGAACTAAAAAGGGGTTTTGTATAGTGACAGAAACTAACAACCAGTACGATTATAAGAAACAGAGTTATAAAAAACTATTGTTCATTATTATCGGATTGATCATTTGTGCGGTAAGTTTTGTTACCGATATTATTGTGGGCCCTGCATCACTCACCTTGAGCGATGTGTGGCTTGCCTTAACAGACCCAGCAGAGGTTTCCAAAAATGCTTATGTTATCATTTGGTCGATTCGTCTTCCAACGGCCATTATGGCATTGCTCGTAGGTGCTTCTTTGGGCATTGCTGGTGCTGGCATGCAGACTATCCTTGATAACCCGTTATCTAGCCCATATACACTTGGTATATCCGCAGGGGCTGGCTTCGGTGCATCTCTCATGGTTGTTGTAGGCGCTAGTGCATTAGAGTTTTTAGGTGTCTTTATGGTTCCATTTGGCGCCTTCGTATTTGCTAGTTTGACGAGCTTCTTTATCTATTCCATTAATAAGATTAAGAACTTCTCCTCTGAAACGATGATTCTCGCTGGTATCGGCATGATGTTCTTGTTTCAAGCGCTTCAATCTTTGATGCAATATATGGCATCTCCTGAGGCCCTTCAAAACATCGTGTTCTGGACGATGGGGAGTTTAGCTAAGGCAAATTGGGTGAACATCTCTATTGTTCTTATCGTGCTAGCAATCATGCTTCCGCTTATGATGCGTGAATCTTGGCGTTTAACAGCATTAAAATTAGGCGATGAAAAGGCTTCCGGTCTTGGTGTTAATGTTGAAAGCTTACGAGTAAAAGTGTTTGCTTTCATCTCCATCATTACAGCCGTTGCCGTTTCTTTCGTTGGAACCATTGGTTTTATCGGTATTGTAGGACCACATATTGCACGTATGCTTGTGGGTGAGGATCAACGGTATTTCTTACCGTTATCTGCAGTGTGTGGCATGGCGATTTTGTCTCTCGCATCTATTGCAAGTAAGATGCTCGTTCCTGGGGCGATGTTCCCAATCGGTATTGTGACAGCAATCATCGGTGTACCTTTCTTCTTCTCGTTGGTATTAACTAGGAAAAGGAGCTATTTCAAATGATTGAAGTTCATAATCTAACCTTTGGTTATTCCTCTACGGAAGACGGACAGATCTTAAAGGGCGTTGATTTTGCTGCTAAAACAGGTAAATTGACTGCGCTCATTGGTACTAACGGTGCTGGTAAATCTACACTTTTAAAAACAATTATGGGTATCTTGAAAGGCAAGGGCGAGATTTCCGTTAATGGTAAACCTGTATCTCAATATTCTACAAAGGATTTTAGTAGTACAGTGAGCTATTTGTCTCAAGATAATGACTGTAAAGTCAATCTATCTGTTTTTGAAGTCGTTATGCTAGGGCGCATGGGATCCATGTCCTTCCGCGTAAGTGATGAGGATATTGCAGCCACACAAGAGGTATTGGAACGGTTGAATTTACAGTGCTTTGCATCGCGCAGCATCATGGAGCTCAGCGGTGGTCAACGCCAACTTGTGTTCATGGCGCAAGCCCTTGTAAAAGAACCTAAAATCTTAATTCTTGATGAACCGACAAGTGCTTTAGATTTGTACAAGCAATTTGACTTATTAACATTGCTAAAAAATCTGACTCAAGAAAATGATTTTACAACGCTCGTAACATTGCATCATCTTGATCTGGCGGCTATGTTCGCAGATGAAATCATCGTGCTCAAGGAGGGTACAGTATACGCTCAAGGGGCGCCGAAAGACATCTTTACAGAAGCCATGATGGAAGATGTATACCGTGTTAAAACGAAAATTTATATGGATGACAATGGGCTACCTCATGTAATTCCATTAGAAGCTATTATTAATTAATAGGATTCTTTGTGATTGCGTTGAGCTTATTATAGTGTTGGAACTATTTGTTATAGATAGTCATTGACGTGAATCCAGTTATTAATAGGATGTAAGACTATTAGTTAAAAATAAAAGAGGCTGAAATCTTTGCAGAGTAGCATTGATTTCAGCTTCTTTTTGTTGGGAAAAGTATTGGTATTGTATTTAAATAATCTCTTTAACCTGTGCTATACCCTTATCAGTAAGCACGTAGTGTCCATTTGTCACATATAATAGACCTTGTTTCTTTAGCTGTGAAGCAGCTTGGTGTGTATAGTCAGGTCTCCAGTTCAAATGCTCATGAATGGTACCGATGCCGTTTTCAACGTGCGCGATAGGCGTATCCATATGCGTATAAATATGGCACAGCATCATCGTTTCTCGATAATGGCGACGTAAGTGACGTTGACGGCGGTATGTGGCAATATAGCCTGTCTTCGGTGTTGCGATAACAGCGATAATCAGTGCGATACCGATGGTGGTAGCAATGGAACCCGCGATGGATACGTCCATGGTGAAAGCGACTTCTGTACCGACGACAGCACAGATAATGCCGATGATGATACTACTAGTAAGCATTGCTTTCACAGAGTCCGTCCATAAATACGCGATGGCTGCAGGTCCTATCATGAGGCCGATGACGAGAATGGCACCTACCGCTTGGAACGAGGCCACAACGGTGAGGGATACCATGGTCATGAGTACATAGTGGATGAGGGCTGGCATAAAGCCGAAGAGCCCCGCTAGTAGCGGATCAAAGGTGGAGAGTTGCAATTCCTTGTAGAACAGCATGACTAAAATTAAATTGATGAGCGCCACGCCTAGGGAAATCCATAGCGATATAGGCCCCAAGTCTGTGCCGTTCATAATCCATCGATCAAAGGGGGCAAAGGCTATTTCGCCGAGTAATGCGGTATCTACATCGAGATGAGCGTTACCACTGTATAGGCTGACTAGAATGATGGCGATAGAGAATAGAAGCGGGAAGATGATGCCGATAGATGCATCTTCGTTGACAAGCCCCGTATTGTGTATCATTTCTGTAAGCCATACGGTGCCTACACCAACTAAGGTAGCCCCGACGAGTAGAAATGGAGAGTTTAAATCTTCCGTCATAAAGAAGGCTAGCACGATACCGAGAAATACGGTGTGCGTAATGGCATCGGCCATCATGGACATGCGACGCAATACGAGAAAGACCCCAGGGATGGCACATGCGATGGACACCGCAATGGCAATGAGTAATATCTCTGTATGAACTGTCATGGGGCACCTCCTATGTAAGGGTGTACGTCCTCAAGTGCGTAAGTGCTTTGCTGTGCCTTGGATTTGGAATCCCTTGTGGTTTCTAACAATAATGCGTGCTTTGACTGTCTATTTTTGCGGAACTGCCAGAGCATACCTCTGTTAGGAGCAAAGATGAGACTCAACAATACGAGAATCGATAAAATGACGATGATAGCTGGACCTGTCGGTAATTTGGGGACCGCTGTACTCCAGATAGTACCGCCGATGGCAGATATCATGCCGAAACATCCTGCTAATATACACATGGTGCCCAGTTTATTCGTCCACTGTCTTGCCCCTACGGCGGGTGCAATGAGGAGGGAGCTAATCAAGATAGCCCCTACCGATTGAATGCCGATGATGATGGTCATGATCAATAGTGAACGATATAGAATAAGGGTGAAAGTGACGGGAATTTGTAGTGTTTTGGCGTATTCCACATCGAAGGAGATAAGCTTTAACTCCTTCCAGAATAATGCGGTTAACACTATGATGATGAGCGCCGCAGCAGATGTGATGTACACGTCGCGCGCTAATATGGTGGCTGCCTGTCCAAATATAAATTTTGAAAGTCCCGCTTGACCAGCATCGTTTAAGCTTTGTACATAGGTGAGCAATACCATACCGAGCCCAAAGAAGGCGGAGAGTATGGTAGCTAAAGCACCATCAAATTTGATTTTGCTGTTTTCTACGGTGATGGTAATGAGCCAAGCCGCAGTGATAGAGGATAGGGCAGCACCTGTGATGAGAACTTCGATGTCCTTGATGCCCGTCAGCAAGAAGGCAATGACCACACCGGGTAGTGCCGCATGAGATAGGCCGTCACCGATGAGGCTTTCCTTGCGAAGTACCGCAAAGGTACCAGCGATACCGCTAGCGAGGCCTAATAAAGCTGTGCCGAGCAGTACCATTTGCGTCGTATAGGATTGGAGTATGGTCATACAATCCTCCCCTTGCCGTAGGTGCGCTCAATAGCTTCGTCCGTAAATGTATCTGCTACGGGGCCATAGGCGACAGTTTGTTTGTTTACCATCGTTACCCAATCGAAATATTGGGGCACCGTATTCAAGTCGTGGTGGACGACGATAACCGTTTTGCCTCGAGCTTTCATTTCTTGTAAAAGCGAAATAATAGCATGCTCTGTGGTTTTATCGACGCCCTTGAAGGGTTCGTCCATGAGGTAAATATCTGCCTCTTGGACGAGAGCTCTTGCGAGGAAGACGCGTTGTTGTTGTCCCCCTGAAAGCTGGCGAATTTGTCTGTCCACATAGTCGCTCATGCCCATTTTTTCAATCATGGAGAGGGCGAGTTCCTTATCCTTTTTGCTAGGTCGCTTGAACCAACCTAGATGACCATAACGACCCATGAGTACTACATCTAGTACGGTAGTGGGAAAGTCCCAGTCTACGCTACCACTTTGAGGGACGTAGGCGATTTTCTTGTAATCGTTTTTGTCCATCGCTAAGTGGTGATCGATATAAAATTTTACACTTCCTGAGATAACTGTTAGTAGACCGAGCATGGCCTTTAATAATGTGGACTTACCGGCACCATTAGGGCCGACAATGGCCGCTAAGGAACCGATGGGTACCTTCATATCTACGTCCCATAATACGGGTTTTGTCGTATATGCTACGGTCATATCTTCAACTTCAACGGCCCATTCCATGGAAACCTCCTTGTATTAATGAGTGCTGCTAGCTGTGAATTGCTAGTAGCATATGTACTTACATAGGGAACATAAATTTTATGTCACCCTCGTTTTAAAAATGGTATATATTATTTTAATGCCTTAGCGATGGTATCTATATTTGCTTTCACCATACCGATATATGTACCGCCTTCAGTGCCTTCGGAGCCGAGAGAGTCGGAATATAATTCGCCACCGATGGCAACATTCCAGCCTTTAGCCTTAGCTGCTTCTTGAACGGCTTCAATTGTTTTATGTGGTACAGAAGACTCTACGAAAATCGCTTTAATTTTGTGGTCTACGATATATTGAACCAGTTCATTCACATCTTGTGTGCCTGCTTCTGTAGCAGTACTTACACCTTGCAAACCTTTTACTTCAAAGCCGTACGCGCGAGCGAAGTATTGGAATGCATCATGAGCTGTTACAAGTACGCGAGATTCTTTCGGAATAGATTCTGCTTGAGCTTTAACGTACGCATCGGTTTCATCTAACTTAGTAAGATATGCGTCATAGCGTTTTTTGTAATCTTCTTTATGAGCCGGATCGGCTTTCGCAAGACCTTCGTATACTGCTTTTGCTGCTAGTTTCCAGTTAGCAACGTCAAACCAAATATGAGGGTCTTTTGTTTTTACACCATCTTCTTCGTCAAAGTCGAGCAATGTAGCTGGATCAATGGCATCAGATACGCGGATGGTCGCTTTATTTTGCTTTGTTAGATTATCGAAAATGGAACCCATTTTACCTTCCAAGTGAATGCCGTTGTATACTACAACATCTGCCTTAGACATAGCGGTTACATCGCCTGCGCTAGCTTGATATAGATGAGGGTCTACACCAGGTCCCATGAGACCTTGTACGGTTACATGATCACCGCCGATTTCTTTTACTAAATCCGTTAACATCGTTGTAGTAGCGACGACATTAAGTTTTTTCTGACTATCTTGGGCTGTGTCTTTTCCGCAGCCTGCAAGGGCAAATACTATAAGTGCTAATGATACGACGACTAATAAAATTCGATTAAATTTCATAATAAGCCTCCTTTTTAATAGATACTAAATTTAAAAACATTAATGACTTTGTTTGAGGGAAATATTTTGTTCTAATAATGAAATAATTTGAAGAAGGAAAATATCTCTCTGAATCTAAACGGAAAAATAGCCGCTACTAACGTAGCGGCTAGTGGCAGTTATACGGTCTTCTGCTAAGGTCAAAATAATCTAGGGAATAAGTGCTTGTAGATGGCTAGGCCCAATGAGGGCAACGATACCAAGTACCATCATGACCTTCATTTGAATACGCTTTCTACGTCTCATGATGAACCTCCTTTGTGTAGTTTTTTGTCATATCAACTAGATATGTGAGTTCGAACAGTTATCTTGAATTCAATATATCATAAATGAGAAATTTTATCAATAAGAATTTATTCTTTTAATATTCATCTTTATTTAGTATGATATTATGCATAGATAAAAGGTTAATAAGGAGGCTTCTTATGAATAAATTATTCCGATACGCTGCTGCAGCAGTACTTGTTGCATCTTTTGGCATGTTAGGTGATTATACAGCTGATGCGGCAAAGTTTTTAGAATCTCCAAGAGAGGTTACTATTGTAAAACCAGAGTTGCCTGAGATTCCTCAAACTGCTACGGTAGCGCCTGATATGCGCGTACGCTTCTTGATTGATAAAAAAGGTAATGTTAAAAATGTTTTCGTAGAGCGCTCTTCTGGATATGCTCCTGTTGATGAAGCAGTAAAAAAAGCAATTTTGCAGTGGAAGTTTACCCCTGCTATTGGCACAGATCAAAAGGCACACGAATCCATTATTGGGATGACAATTACTCTGCCTAAGCAAGCTGTGAAAGCTAAATAAGGAGAAAACGATGAATAAAGTGTTGCGTTGTATTATCTTAAGCTCATTTTTTGTAATGAGTATGGTAGCTTCTGTGTTGGCAGCTCCATACGATCCACCAGTAGCTATAGCTACACCACCTATTGACCGAGCACTGCTCGCTGCCTATGGTGAAGCAGCTCATGGTGCGGATATACGTTTTACCATCAAGGAAGATGGTTCTGTAGGGGACGTTGAAGTTGTCTCATCTAGTGGCTCTAGTGCTCTTGATGCGGCTATTGTTGATACTATTTCTAAATGGAGATTTAGTCCTGCTACAGATTCCAATGGTAAACCTGTAGCATCTTCTAAAACTGAATATATTGATTTTAAAAACTAATCAAAATCACTCATACAGAACTGCACCCAAAAAATTGGACACAATTTCGAGGTGCAGTTTTTGCATGCCAAAATATTCTAAAAAATAAAGTAAGGTTATTCATTTACATAATATTAGATCCGCAAATTTTAAAAATAAATCAAAATTGTATCTGTAGCAACTGAAAATTACTTTCAAAATGGTATAATAAAACTATAATAATAAATTAGCCCGTGGAGGTATAAGCATATGAATCCATTAAAACAAAAGCTAGATATTAATAATGAACGTTACAGAATTATCGTGTCCATTAAAGAAGATTATTTAGATGGTAAATTGTCCTTAGAAGAGGGCAATCGCATTTTAAAAGAGAAACTAGGTACTTGTACACCTGATGAGTTTGCCTATGCAGAGCAAAGCTTGAAAGGTGTTTACAAGGACGAAGAAATCCTAGAGAAAATGGATGATCTCTTAGATCTATTTGATGGCGTTTTGGTGCGTGCTGAAAATGAGTATCCTGAGAACCATCCGTTGTGGGCGTACTTGGAAGAAATCAACGCTGTTGAAAAGGTAGCCCTTGAAGCAGATGAATTGTTAAAACAAGAGAAGTTTATCAAAAATCCGTGGCTCGGCGTTTTTGATTCCTTAGCAGAGTGGAGAACTCATCTATCTCGTAAGCAAAATCAACTCTATCCGATGCTTGAGGACCACGGCTTTGACCGTCCAACGCGCATTATGTGGACCTTTGATGATGCTGTGCGCGATGCTATCTCTGCATCCTATGCATTGCTTCGGGAAGATAAATACGAAGAATTCCTAGCGTCTGTGCCAGAAACCTTGGCAAAATTACGTGATTTGAATTCTAAAGAGTTAGAAGTCTTATTGCCAACTTCTTATAAATTGTTGAGCGACGAAGAGTTTGTTCGCATGAGCAAAAATGATCATGAAATTGGTTATGCTATCATCAATGCGCCAGGTTTATATGTAGTGCCAGGCATTAATGATTCTGCGGCGCAATTGAATGGTAATAATTCAGCTCAAGGTGGTGCTGTATCTAACGAATTCTTAAATGATTTAGCGGGCTTGTTATCTAAATATGTAGGCCCTGTTGGTGGTGCACCCGTTGGTAAGGACGCAGTTCTCGATGTAGCCACAGGTAAATTGACATTAGAGCAAATTAATTTGGTGTTCCGTCATTTACCAGTAGATTTATCCTATGTAGATGAAAATGAACTAGTTAAGTTCTATAGTGATACACCACATCGTATTTTCCCTCGCAGTGCGAACGTTATCGGTCGTGAGGTGAAGAATTGTCACCCAGCGAAATCTGTTCATATAGTAGAGGAAATCGTAGAGAAGTTCCGCTCTGGCGAACAAAGCCAAGCGGAGTTCTGGATTAATAAACCAGGCTTGTTCATCTATGTTATCTACACCGCTGTGCGCGATGAAAATGGTAAATTCCGTGGCGTATTGGAAATGATGCAAGACTGCACTCATATTCGTGAGCTTGAAGGCTCCCGTACATTATTGACTTGGGATAAAACTGATTTTGTAGGCGATGGTGGTAAGGAGAAATCCTTGGCGCAAGAGGCAGCAGAAGAGGTAGAAGAAGAACCATTAACAACTGATGCGGATGGTCGATTCCATATCGATGCAAAAACGACATTGTCTAATCTAATTAAACAATGCCCAGACATTGTAGATCATTTGATTTCTTTAAATCCTAAGTTTGAGAAATTAAAAACACCTATGGTAAAAGTAATGGCTAAGGTGGCAACAATCAAGATGATGGCAGAGCGCGGCGATTTTGAGGTAGATGATCTAATTAGTAAAATCGACGCATTTATCAATAAAGATAAGAAATAATTGTACTTTTAAACTTTGAAAAGAGGCGAGGGCTTTGGACCTCGTCTCTTTTGTCTGACCAAATGTGTTGCACTAATTCAAAATAAACATACATTAATTTCCTATAAATCATCTGTTTTATGTATACAAATTTGATTGAACAGGGTAAAATAGAACATAATGAAAGTATTTGCATAAGCAGTGTTTTCATATACAACATTACTTTTACAAGAGAAATTGCTTAAATATTAAAAGGTGAGGATCTAGATACTATGTCGACAAGACGCGTTTGGAAGCAAAGTGAAATTAAAACAAACCCATTATTTTCTATGATGCGCAGTACAATTGAAACTGCATTCTATGGGAACAATGTAACTCCTGTAACATCTGTGGCACAAGCGTATCAACTAGCCTCTGAAGAGCCAGGTGTTATCGTCCTGGATATGCCGGTATTTAAACCATTAGAACAAGGCTTGCCAGCTGATGCAAAGGTCCTTGTTACAAATGATGGTAAAACTACAGGTCGTTATGCTAAAGCTCGTCGTATTATTGGCGATGAGGGCATCGATGAAGTTGAACTCGCGAATATTGCACGTGATGCTGTGTATGATAGCCGCAATAAAGAGTGGATTTCTGCAGAATCTATCGTTGGTCTTGATAAAAAATTCACAGCTCGTGCTCATTTGATGATTCCAAAAGATCACGCGTCCATTTTGTATTCTTGGCTCATGAACTTCAAGTTCTTTGATGCAGCTGTAAAAGAATTCTACAATGACAGTGTAGAGATTCCAGAAGGCGACATCTATATTTACTCTGATCCTGACTATGTCGTACCAGGTCATCCAGGCGGTCTTGCTATTTTCGACCCTGCTCATAACTGTGCTATGATTCTTGGTATGCGCTACTTTGGGGAGCATAAAAAAGGTACGCTTACACTTGCGTGGTCCTTGGCAAATCGCTTCGACTATGTTGCTTGCCACGGTGGCATGAAACGTTACAACCTTGAAGATGGTAAATCCTATACTATTGGTGTATTCGGTTTGTCCGGTTCCGGTAAATCCACATTGACTCATGAAAAACATGATGGTCGTTATGATATTTCTATCTTGCATGACGATGCATATATCATCAATACTGAGGATTTGAGTTCTATTGCTCTTGAACCTACGTACTTTGACAAAATGCAAGATTATCCTGTGGAACATCCTGCTAACGAATTCTTGTTGACGCTACAAAATGTAGGTGTAACGATGGATGAGGATGGCCGTAAGGTTGTACTGGCCGAAGATGTGCGAAACAGCAATGGACGTGCTATTAAATCTCAATTCTGGACAGATAACCGCGTAAACTACGTAGGTGAACCTGTTAATGCGATTGTATGGCTTATGAAAGATAAAACATTGCCACCAATCCTTAAGATTTCCGATCCTGTATTGGCTTCTACAATGGGTGCAACCCTTGCGACTCGTCGTTCTACAGCAGAAAAACTTGATGCTCACGTCGATCCAAATGCGCTTGTTATCGAACCATATGCAAATCCATTCCGTACATATCCATTGGTTCGTGATTATGAAAGCTACAAAAAATTATTTTCTAAATGTGGCGTAGAGTGCTACATCATGAACACCGGCTTCTTCTTGGAAAATAAAATTCCTAAAGAAGTTACTCTTGATTTATTAGAGCGTTTAGTAGAAGGTACATTAGAATTTAAACCGTTCTGTGAATACGAAAATCTTTCTTATGTAGAGGTTCCTGGATTTGAACCTCCATTCGAAGTACGCGAGTATCATCACCAATTGCACCAAGCTTTTGAGTTCCGTTATGATTATGTAGAAAAACTTAAAGGTCATAAAAACGAATTACCTCAAGAAGTATTGGATGTACTTAAATCCTTAATGTAGTCTAAAAATTAAAAAGGGTTGTAATAGAATGGGGCTGTAATAGAATTCGGTTTTATCGCATCCTATAGTTCGTTTAACTTATAAGATATACCAAGAAATTTAGGTTTGTAAGACACTAAATTTCTTGGTATTTTTTATTTTTCCCCATGTATATGTAACGTATATTTTAGTAATATATAGTTATAATAGAAATAATGTTTTATTATAAGACTTGTATATGTACATAGTTATAAGGACTCGTATATGGACATAAAAGATATTAAATATATTAGTACCATCGTTGAGATGGCATCATTTTCAAAGGCATCTAAAAAATTATATATTTCTCAGCCAGCGTTGAGTCAGGGGATTCGTCGTATTGAAGCAGAGCTAGGAGTTACGTTATTTGTTCGTGATCGTACAAAAGTCGTGCCAACTGCTGCGGCGTTACAAATTGCAAAAGAGGGCATGCCGTTAGTTTTAAAGGCGGAGGCTTTAACGCAATCTATCATTAATCAAGGCACAGATGTAGCCTATCATGTGCGTATCGGCTTGTCTCAATTCTATGGACACCATATGCTCGGGAAAACATTGAAAAGCTTTCAACAGATAGAGCCTTCTTGGGAGTTCCATGTTGTAGAGGGCGAATCTCACTTCTTGGAACAGCAAATTTGTGATGGTTTAGTAGATGTAGGGTTATTCCCAACGCCGATTTATTCTCAGGACCTTGAAAGTTATCCCGTTTTAGATGAGCAGATTTTATTGGCCATTAGTGTGGAAAACAAGAAGGCCATAGATATTGCAGATTCTCTCATGACCAGTGATGGAATTCGAAAAATTGCACCCTTTGGAGCATTTCCATTTATTTTGCTAAGAGAAGGTCTCAAATTGCGGACGTTGGTTAACCGTCTATGCCAAGCAGAGTCCTTTGTGCCAAAAGCCGTCATTGGCTCTGAAACGTTAGATTCATGCCGGTCCTTGGTAGAGGATGATTATGGTATTACCTTCTTGCCGAGCACGCTCAATAGCAAGGGGGATGACGATAAGGTTAAATTCTATCCTCTTGCATCGAAACTTTGCTTCCGCCAATTAGTTCTTGTGGCGAGGTCTGATAGGGCAAAACGTTTCCATTTATCTGAAGTAGCACATATTATGCAGCAATTTTTGTAATGTATAGGTATAAAGATAGTTAGGTGGCGTATCCTGAGGAGGGCGGGGCATTTTAATGAATTAATAATTAATATATAAATTAATACGTAAATCCATCAACATCAATTAATCAATAAATTATAGAGGCTAATTCCTGTAAGGTTCGGGCATTAGTCTCTTTTTATTTATGAAAAGAAACTGAAAGAATCGAATTAAATAAATATAGTAATTATCATATTCTTAGATATAGATGCGTCAAAAATTTCTCAAATTTTAATTGACAAATGTCCTTTCAGAAAATATACTTATAGTAGTTTAAAACATATTTAGGAGATAGGATTTAAAACCCATTATTATAGTGGATTTAAAAAGAATTAAAAGTAGAATATGTTTTTGTTTTTATTGGTTGGCCTATGTAGGCCCCTAGGAGGTTTCAAATGAGTAAAGATGTGGAAAATAAAAATACCCATGACCATAATCATGGTGAACAACATGGTCACGACCATAATCATGTGCATCATTGCCACTGTGGCGGTCATGATCATCATGGTCACGACCACGATCATCAACATGACCACGATCATGACCATGGTCACGACCATAGTCATGCAAAGGCTCTTCCGACGGATAAATGGGTGCCACACACTCATGAACCAGGGGTACCTCATGAACATGGCGTAAACGACTATATGAAAGCCGTTGCTGAATATCGTAAAACATGGCCTACAAAACAAGATGTTATCGAGCAAACACCAGATCCTGCGGTACGCGAAATGATTCTTCGCATGGAGCAAATCGGTTGCGATACAGTATTTGACCGTTTTGATAAACAACAACCACAATGTACATTCGGTATTGCCGGTGTATGTTGCCGTATTTGCTTCATGGGGCCATGTAAAATTACACCTAAGAGCCCTCGTGGTGTCTGCGGTGCCGATGCTGACCTTATCGTAGCTCGTAACATGACACGTGCTGCTGCAGGTGGCTTGACCCAACATGGTGCACATGCTCGTGAAATCTTGATTTCTTTGAAAGCAGCTGCTAATGACCAATTGGATATTCCAATTTTAGGGGAAGAAAAAATCCGTACTGTATGTAAAGCTTTCAATATCCCTGAAGAAGGCCGTTCCTTAAAAGAAGTGGCAAATGACTTGGCAGATGTTCTATTAGAAGATTTGAGCCGTGCATTACCTGGCGAATATAAAACAATTACTGCAATGGCTCCTGCAGAACGCCGTGAAGTTTGGAAAAACTTAGATATCTTGCCTATTTCTGCATACAATGAAGCATTTGATGCATATCATCGTACATGCGTAGGTACAGATGGCGATTGGGAAAGTAACATGAAGCAGTTCTTGCGTTGTGGTCTTGCTTTCACATTCACAGGCGTAGTAGCAGCGGACATCGCAACAGATGCATTGTTTGGTCAAGGTGGTCGTCGCACATCTAAAGTTAACATTGGTGCCTTGAAAAAAGGTTATGTTAACATCGCCGTTCATGGTCATTTGCCAACATTGGTATCCCAAATTTGTAAAATTGGTGCCTCTGAAGAATATTTAGAAAAAGCAAAAGCTATCGGCGCTAAAGGTATTCAATTCTACGGTATTTGCTGCTCTGGTTTGTCCAGTATGTACCGTTATGAAAATGTTATTCCATTGTGTAATGCTATCGGTGCTGAACTTGTACTTGGTACAGGCGCTCTTGATTGCTGGGTAGCTGACGTTCAAGACGTTTATCCTGCTATCATGGACGTAGCACGTTGCTTCAACACAAAGGTTATTACTACATCTGATGCAGCTCGTTTACCAGGTGCTGAACACATCGGCTACGACCATCATCACACTAACTTGGCTGAAACAAAAGAATTGGCTCGCAAAATCTTGGATCGTGCTCTTGAAGCTCATGAATTGCGCAAAGGTATGCCTGTATTCATTCCGCCATACGAAATCACAGCAGAAGTTGGCTTCTCTCCAGAATCCACTGTTAAACATTATGGTTCCTTCAAACCATTGGCAGAGGCTTTAAAATCTGGTAAAGTTCGCGGTATCGTTAACGTAGTAGGTTGTTCCAACCCTCGTGTTATCTATGAAAAGGCAACTGTAGATATTGTTGATACACTTATTAAAAATGGCTGTATCATCCTTACAAATGGTTGTGCATCTTTCCCATTGATGAAACTTGGCTATTGTAATACAGATGCTAACAAGAAATGTAGTCCTGCATTGCAAGAGTTCTTGGGTGATGATCAACCACCAGTATGGCATGTGGGTGAATGTGTAGATAATGCGCGTTCCTCCGGTATCTTCGGTGGTATTGCGGCAGAACTTGGTCTTAACTTACCTCAATTGCCATTTGCAATGTCTAGCCCTGAATGGTCTAACGAAAAAGGTATCGATGCATCCCTTGGCTTCCGCTTGATGGGGATTAACTCTTACCACTGCGTTGAGCCACCTACACAAGGCTCTGATGCTGTTACAAAATGGCTCAAAGAAGACACTAAAGATATCTTAGGCTCTGTTATGTATGTAAATACGGATCCTGCTAAAGTAGCTGAGAAAATCTTGGCAGATATCGATGAAAAACGTGCTGCTTTAGGTTGGGCTGAAGTAAAATAGTAAGATAGAAATTAGTAAATTGTAGTTTATAATAAAAAACGCTCAAAAGCGTAATGGTTATCGTATTTCCTTAAGCTTTTGAGCGTTTTTTTTTTAAGAATATAGTATTACTTGTTAATTCGTGAGTCCTTATAAACCCTTTACTATTAACCCTTATGGTAATATGTATGTAGACTTAACAATATGTATAAGTTTATGAAGTAACGAAAAAAGGACTCTGTATAGAGTCCTTTTTTCATGTAAGGGGAGTGTTAGTATTAATATCAAATGAAACATGTATTTAAACAAGTAGTAGGTTTGGGGTTAGTATTACTTGTCGGGAGATAAATACACGTACGGTAACCAGGGAATTGTTACCTCTATTTATCATTTGACATTATCATTATAGGAAGAGTAAATGAGTTAAAAATGAAGAAATTTAATAAATTTCTTTAAGTTTCTTATATTTGTAAAAAACATGGTAATTAATTTTAATTATTGTTGATAAATATGGGACAATTTTGGTATTATATAAAGGAGAAGTTGTATATTTTATAAAGGTTTATCCACATTAAGCTTTTATAAAATATACAGCTCGATAGCATGAGAGGGGCAGTCATATGAGTAAAATATTCACCATATTAACACTTTTGTGGCTACTCAGTATAGGGGGGACTACTAACGCAACGGACTGGTACTATGTTGGACCAGATGCATCAGGAAACCAATTATTTATTGACAATGACAGTGTACAGAAGAGTGATTACGATGCGCTTTTGTGGCTGCGAGTTAATGAACTGGGTGGCGACGAATTGCGATATAAAGTTTATATCAGTAGATATAATCGAACCATGGAAACATTGAAGGTAGATGCGTACATGTCAGACGGGACGCCGTATGAGAATGTAGAATTTAATGAGAATCCTGAGCCCATTGCGGGTAACACAAATGGTCAAGCCATTTACATTTTATTATGGAAATAAAAGAACCATCTAGTACAGCAAACTAGATGGTTCTTTTTATGTGTAAAATATTTATAAAGCATTAGGGAATAATTTATATACTACATCCTCTAGATATAGAGAATGGTATATATGAGGTTTTTAGACTTGAGCTGTATTGCGAGTCAACTCCAAGTCTTGAATCATTTGGAGATCGTCTTGAGGTGAACGACCACCAGTAGTTAAGTAGCCACCAACCATAATACCGTTTAGGCCACCTTTTAGAGCATAAGCTTGTAAGTCTCGTAGATTTACTTCGCGACCCCCTGCAGTACGAATCAATGCTTTTGGCAAGATGAAACGGAATACGGCGAAGGTACGTAAGATATCCAATGGACGTAAAGCTTCGTTGCTTTCAAATGGAGTCCCTTTAACAGGATTTAAAATGTTTAATGGCACGGAGTCAATATGTAAACGTTTAAGTTCGAACGCCATTTCTACGCGTTGTTCTAATGTTTCGTTAAGGCCAAGAATGCCACCAGAGCAAACACGGATGCCTGCTTTTTGTGCATTATCTATGGTAAACATTTTATCTTCGTAGGAATGTGTAGTACAAATATCTGGGAAGTGACTAGGTGCCGTTTCGATATTGGAGTGGTATCGAGTAACACCAACTTCTTTTAATTTGAGTGCTTGTTCGTAAGTTAACAACCCAAGAGAACAGCAGATTTCAAGGCCAATTTCGTTTTTGATACGGCCTAATACATGGATGATTTGATCAAATTCATCAGGGTTATTAGTATTACGACCACTTGTTACGATGGAAAAACGAATGGCACCAGCCTCTTTAGCTTTACGTGCTGCTTGGAGAATGCTTTCTTCATCCATGAAAGGATACTCCTGAACGCCTGTATTGTGGTGTGCGGATTGAGCACAGAATTTACAGTTTTCAGGACATTTGCCGGATCTAGCATTAACAATGGCGCATACATCCACAGAATTATCATTGAAATGTTGGCGAATTTTATCAGCCATAGCGAGTAGAATCATAGTATCATCATCTGAAGTATGAATTAGCTCGATTGCTTCTTCTTTTGTAATTTCGCCGCCGTTCATGATGCGGTTTGCAATGGTAAGTATTTTTTCGTATGTACCCACTTGGGATGGTTGTTGATCTATAGGCAAAGCCATAATAGCCTCCAGGAAATTGTTAACTTAATAAAAACATAATATATTGACAATTTGATTGTAAACGTTCGCGCATAAATTGTCAACTTAATGCTTGAATTGGTTAACAAAAATAATAATGTATTATGATTTATATCTTATGATAAAAGAATATGTGCTTATTTTATAATTTATATTTATTAATAGTTAAGAGAAGTTTAGTTTAACTATATCTTTTTGATGCTAAATGATAGTTATTTTTAACTTATCTTTAAGGTTTTGTAGTATAATAAACTATTGTAATTACTATATATAACTATAATAAGAATATTAATGGAGGAGTGGATATAGATGCAGCCGTTTCGATTTATACACTGTGGTGATCTGCATTTAGGGGCACCCTTTCAATATGCTACAGGTATTAGCAGCGCTGTTGATCGCGTTGTAAGTGAAGCCACTTATGTAGCCTTAGATAAAATTATTGATACTGCTATTACAGAACATGTTCATGCTGTCGTAATAGCTGGTGATATTTATAATAGTGAAGACCATAATTTAGAGGCTCAAGTCCGTTTTGTGCGCGCCATGTATCGCTTGGCGGAGCATCGTATTGATGTCTATATGGTACAAGGTAACCATGATCCTGCTGAAAGCTGGAAGGCGCAACTGCAGATGCCAGATAATGTCCATATATTTTCTAGTGAACAGGTACAACGTTTTCCGCTCATCATTAACAATATAGAAATTGGTGGCGTATATGGTATTAGTTGTGGTCAAGGTAATGAAAGTGACAACTATGCTCGTCAATACAGAGCTTTTGAACGGGATGAATTTTCCCTTGCTGTCATGCATGGTACTGTAGGTTCTAGCGTAGGCTCTGAAAACCATAATGTAACAGGACCTTGTAATTTAAGTGATTTAACAGAGGCCGCTATGGATTATTGGGCATTGGGCCATATTCATAAATCTCAAGTTCTTAGCGAGGAGCCTCTCGTAGTTTATGCTGGTAATTCGCAAGGCTTGCATCGTAAAGAACATGGCCCTAAGGGATGTTATCTTGTATCCGTATCTCATAATGGTCATTGTGATTTGCGATTTATCGATACCTGCGCTGTCCGATTTGAGGAAATCAAAATCGATATTGCTGGCATGCAAAATGAAACAGATTTCTTAGAGATTTTGCGCCGTAAAAAAGAAAACTTGCGAAAGCAGCATAAGAAAAACATCTTGCTATCCATCGTTTTGTCCGGTACGGGACCTCTACATCGCCTATGTACGCAAGAGGGGATTCGAAAACTATGGTTGCAAGAGTCTCAAAATGAAGAGAAAGGCAAATCTATATTTGTTATGCCTTACCGTATCACTTCTAATACACGACCTAGTATTAATCTAGTTGAACGACGTCTATTAACAGATGTAGTAGGTGATTACTTGCGTGCTTATGACGATATGGTAGATGGGGATGCGATACAGACTGCGCGCCAAATCATGGCTGATCGTCCTGAATTTAAGCGCTTAGGCGCATATGCAGATTTATTAAGTGATGAATTATTGGCACGAGCTTTGAAACGTTGTGAAATTGAAGGTGTTACTGTATTGATGGGGGCTAATGATGAACATTAAACGCATACGATTTGATGAATTTGGCCCGTATCGCGACTGGTCTTTCACCACGGGTGACAATGGGGTTCAACTCATGTATGGCCCTAATGAAAGTGGTAAAACATCCTTGCTCGAAGGGATGCGCACCTTGTTATTTGGCGGTACTCATAAGGCTTATGGCCCTATGACGGGGGCCCTTGATGTGGACCGTAATGGTGAAAGCTACTATATCGGTCGTAAGGGTAAGGAGTTAGATTTTTACAGTCCTGGTAATCCTGCTATCCATGAAGAGCCGGCTCAACATTGGTGGCATGGCATCGATAAAAAAACATATAACCGCATATTTGCGTTAACATTAGACGACCTACAAGGACTTGATGTATTACAAGAGGTAGAGGTTCGTTCCCGATTCTTTGGCGCCGAAGGGGGAGAACACTTAGGAGGAGCTGTTAAGGATGTTGAAAAAGGGGCTACAGACCTACTTGTAGCATCCTCGAATGGTAAACGTCGCATCAATGTATTGATGGATGAGCTTAAAGAAAACCGCCAAAAGCTGAGTCAGTTAGCGGAGCATGAAGCGCAATATGTGGAATTACAAACCGTCTTTCACAGTACTGAGCAAACCGAAATGGAATTGCAAAATCAGTTGAAAGAATGGAAGGAATATCGGGATGGTATCGATGTAGTATTGCGTGCGTGGGATACATATCGTCGCAGTGAAGAGGCACGTATGCACATGCAGCAGTACAATAGTGAGCTCGCTTTGAGTCGTGATGAGTTTCTTCGCCTTGATGAAGAAATTAAACGGGCTCGTGATAACATGCAATTGTGGCAAGAAAAGGAAGCGGCATTGATGCCAGCTAACTTTAGTCCTGATAGCCCATTTGGAACTTATGGTCAAGATATTGAAGACCTTATTCAACAAGGTGCTAAATGGGAGCAATTACGCCGTGAGTGCGAAGAAGGCGATGCGTATATCCGTAAGGTTAGAGAACAATTAGAGTTTTCACGCACCCTACATTCTGCGTGGCGTCATGATGAGCCAATGGCAGAAGACATCAATTGGTTTGATGGAGAACGTTTGGCAAGTCGTTTGCGCACCGCAAAAGAACAACTTTTACATTGGCAAGACCGCAAACCTGCAGAGGCTACCGATGAGGTGCCGACGGCGAACCTTGAAGGGGCATCCTTACCTAACTTTAGTGAAGAAGAATTAGCTAAAAAAGAATATTTAGAACGTGAATTAGATCGTATCTTAATGGATATAGATCGAGTAGAGGCTAGACGGAATAGTTCTGGTTCAGATGCACAGCCTACAATTCTGCCAAAATGGCTACAACGCATTAGTGGTATAGGTGCTGTTATTGCCGTATTGGTAGTATTAGCAGGCCTGTTGGTTCTTGAATCTGCATTATATACTATAGGTGGTTTTATTTTCTTGATTCTATCTATGGGGCTATTCTGGTATGCTACCTGGAGGCTTCATAATGGTAACTCTGAAGTGTCTAAATTAAACTATGAGTTACAAATTTTATCCTCCCGTAAATCCGATGTAGAGCATCAGCTAGAGGCTTTGATCAAGGCTGCTACGCCTACAGCGAGTCCTGTACCATCCTTAGAAGGGGTGGCACATCTTGAACGTTGGATTCAAGAAGGTCATACATTACAAGGTATTTACGATGAAGCTCTCGCAGCATGGCAAAACTGGTTACCACAAGGGGCGGCTAAGAGTCTCGATGAAGATGATTTCTTTGGCCTCAAACATGAATATGATCAATATCATGAGCAACTACGTACTATAGAAGGCTATGAAAAGCGTTTAGCGGAGCATAAAGAAGGCCTACGTATTATTGAAGACCAAGCGATGGCTTTGTGGTATAACCTTGGGATAGAGGCGCCAGTATCTCCAACAGAGCTAAAACGCATTTATAACCAATATAAAAATTTCCAACAAAATAAAATTGTGTGGGAACAAAAGGAAGCACAACGTAAAAGCTTCCGCAATGAATACGATAATTGGCATCGCAAGGAAAAAGAGTTACTACTTCGTCAACAAGAACTGCTCCATAAAGCGGGTATGGAAAGTTCCAACGAGTATCGTCAACATCTTATCGATGAGGACCAATATAAACAGTGGCAAACCATCTACAAACAAAGTCAGGTACAGCTTGATTTACTTGCTCCTGATGCGGAGAATAAAGATTTGTTCTACCGTCGTTTGCGAGAAGGGAACAAGGATAACTGGTTGGATGAATTGGCTCATTCTGAGCGTGAAATAGCCTCTATCGAAGATAAATTGGCTACCTTGTACGAGCGCCGCGGCCAAATCGTTGAAGCCATGCGTACACTTGGTTCTGACCAGGAACAACACCAAATGTTGCAAGAACGAGAGGCTTTACAAAGTGAATTAGAGTCTGCTCTTGAAGATTGGGCTACTCAAGTATTGATAAGCCATTGTATGGATAAGGCTCAACAATCATATGAACAAGAAAAACAACCTCATATGTTAGAACTTGCATCCTCTTATGTTGAAAGACTAACTGGTGAGAGGTATACACTTGATATTCTAGGTATCAATAAAGGGGTAGCACTTATCAACAACAATGGGGAACGACTAGAACTTAAATTCTGGTCTAGTGGTCTAGCTGACCAAGTGTACTTGGCATTGCGTCTCGCCCTAGCAAAGGTATTTTCTTACCAAGTAGAATCCTTGCCGATTATCTTGGATGATATTTTGGTGCGCTTTGACGAAAATCGTCAACGTAGTGCCTTGGAACTGTTGGCTGAGCTTGGAAAGAATCAACAGATTTGGCTCTTTACCTGTCAACGCTCTGTATATGATATGGCTCAATCTATTATGGGTATCGATTGCCATAGATTAAGTCGTAGTTAAATGAATTTCGGACTTGAATTAAAGACTCAGTCAAATTAAAGTAGTGGTTACATTACAGTACTAGTAAATTTAACGACATACTTGAATTAAAGTCTTAGTTAAATCAAAGTGGTAATGAAATAATAATCCCTGTGGAGGCACATGCTTTCACAGGGATTATTAGGGATTATTAAAGAATAAATAATGTAAGTGATTGTAACTAAAGTAACTGTTTTGGTTACCATAGTGTGTTAGTATACATTTAGAACGAAAGGGGTTGAGTACTTGAACACAGCTTATTTGGACATGATCCAAGGGAAGAACCCTGGTGTAACGCCTGTGTGGTATATGCGTCAAGCTGGTCGTAGCCAAGCGGAATATCGCAAAATCAAAGAGAAATATTCATTATTTGAAATTACAAAAGAGCCCGAGTTATGTGCTCGTGTTACGGAATTACCTGTTAAGGAATACGGCGTTGATGCGGCTATCCTTTACAAAGATATCATGAGCCCAATGGTGGCTATGAATGTAAATGTTGAGCTCAAGGCCGGTGTGGGTCCTGTGTTTAGCACGCCTATCCGTTCTATGGCTGATGTAGAGGCTCTAGATTCCTTTGATCCTACCAAGGTAGAGTATATCGGTAAAACGATTACACTCTTAACATCTGGCATGCTCGACGTGCCACTCATTGGTTTTTGTGGTGCGCCGTTTACGATTGCATCCTACCTTATCGAAGGGGGACCAACGAAGAACTACAATAAGACTCGTGGCATGCTCATCGGTGCTCCTCGTGTGTGGAATGCATTGATGACTAAATTGGCGGATATGTCCATTGCGTACTTATCCATGCAAGCTGAAGCGGGTGCCAATGCACTTCAAATCTTCGACTCTTGGGTAGGGGCTGTTAATGCAGATCAGTATAAACAAGGGATTTACCCTCATATGGAGCGAATCATTAAGGCTGTAAAAGCTAAATATCCTCATTTACCTATAGCGATGAATGGCGTTGGCACTGACCATTTGGTGTCTATTTGGTCTCATTTGCCATTAGACGTAATTGCCCTTGATTGGCGTAGTTCCATTGTTATGGCGAATGAACGGGGTGTAACGCAAACCGTGCAAGGTAACTTAGATCCAGCGTATCTGTTCGGGGACGAAAAAACATTGGCTCGCGAAGTAGATCGTATCTTGCTCGAAGGAGTTCGCTACGGGCGCCATATCTTCAATTTAGGTCATGGCGTATTCCCAGAGGCAGATCCTCAAAAACTTCATTGGCTTACTGATTATGTACATGAACGTAGTCGTGAACTTTGGGCTCAAGAGGGATAAACAAGTGAACGTAGAAAAAAAAGGATTATTATTCCTGTCTTATGGTAGCCCTTCAAGTAAGGATGATTTAGTACCTTATATGACGAGTATTCGTCGTGGCCGTGTACCAACGGAAGGAGAAATTGCTAATCTTACTAAGCGTTATGATACTATCGGTCAATGGGAAAATGTTGAACTTCAAACTATGGCAGAGTGCCAATATAAAACCTTGCTTACTCTGTTGCCAACTATGCCTTCCGCTATTGGTTTTTTACACATGAAACCATCCATTGCAGATGCAGTTGACTCCTTAGTTCAGCAAGGTGTGGAGCATATTATCGCTATTGTAACGGCTCCATTCTTCACCGCTCTCGGTACCGGGGCTTATGAAAAACAAGTGCAATCAGCTATTTCAAACCATGATAATGTGACATTCGACTTTATCCGTTCCTGGTGGGATCAACCAACTTTTAAGGAATACTGGGTAAAAACAGTTTCAGAGTGTGTGAATAATGATAAATCAGAATGTGTAGATAGTGTTACATCAGTGTATGTAGATAGTACAAACTCAGAGTGCGCAGTTGTAGATGCGAACGGTAAAGATGTATTTGTTGTTTTTAGTGCTCACAGTATACCTCTTATCAATAATCATGGTGGCGATTCGTATGCGTTAGCTTTAGAGGAAAGCGCCAAAGAGATTGCTGAACATTGTAAATTACCGAAATGGACTGTGGCGTGGCAAAGTGCAGCTCCTCATGGACAATGGTTGGGCCCTACTGTAGAGGATGCTATCAACGAAGCCTTACAAACTGGTGCTGATCGCATTGTTTTTGTACCATTTGGATTTGTAAGCAATCACGTTGAGGTATTGTACGATAATGATGTGGAGTGTAAAGAACTCGTTGAAGCAAAGGGCGCAACATATATGCGTGCACCCATGCCAAATTGTAATGAAATATTTTTACAAGCAATGGCGAGTGCAATAATAGAAAGGATTCATTCGTGAACGTAACAATTGTGGGCGGTGGCTTAACAGGGCTAACAGCGGCTTATTATCTAGGTCATGCAAAGCCAGAATGGACCATTACTCTTTATGAACAAGCACCACGATTTGGTGGGAAAATACAAACGCAACATGTGGATGACTTCGTAGTGGAACTCGGTCCTGACTCCTATTTGGGTCGTAAAACAGAAATGACAGATCTTGTGCATGATCTTGGACTAGGGGATACCCTTGTGTCTAATGAAACAGGCCAAGCCTTTGTATATGATAAGGGTTCTATCCACCCAATTCCAGGCGGCTCCATCATGGGCATTCCTACGGAAATGATGCCCTTTGTGAAAGCAACGCTCATTTCTTGGTCTGGTAAATTGCGTGCGGGTTTAGATTATTTTAAGAAACCATACCAACTCGATGAAAATGGTGATGTATCCATTGGTCATTTCTTCAAATACCATTTAGGTCAAGAAATGATGGATAAACTTATCGAGCCCTTATTAGCGGGTATCTATGGTGGGGATATTTATAAAATTAGTCTATTGTCGACATTCCCTCATTTCATTCAAGTAGAACAAAAATATGGGAACATGGTGAAAGGTATGATGGCTGCTAAGATGAGTCATTCCAAAGCAGGTGTCTCTAAAGCAGCTAAAGATGCTGTAGCAGAAGGCGATGTGCCTCGTGCTGGTAAAGGTACTATGACAGACCGTCAATTTGAAAGCCACGAAGCAAAGTCTAGTCAAGCTAATTTTGCTAGTAATAGTGCAAGCAGTTCTAACCATATAACAAAGACTAGTTCAAATCATCAGTCTGCTAAGGCGCAAACGGATATGGAAAGTCGGAAGGGAACAGCGGCTCAATCCGGCATGTTTCGTCAATTGACAGGCGGCCTTGAAAGCGTGATTACCGCTATTGTTGAGGCTATGCCTAGTAATGTACACTTGCATACAGGTACACTAGTTTCGGATATTCGATATGTTGAAGGCATGTACGCAATCGATGTGGCCAATCAGTATAACAATTCTTGTGGTTGTCAATCTATGGCAGATCATGTGATTATCAGTACGCCGCCGGCAACGTATACACAATGGTTTAAGGATGATCAGGGTTTTGACTTCTTGCGTTCTATGGAGCAATCTAGCTGTGCCATTGCTATTATGTCTTTTGATAAAAGCACCTTTGATGGTGATCTCAAGGGATCGGGTTTGCTCATTACTAGAAACACAGATACGCCTCTTACAGCATGTACTATTCTTAATCAAAAATGGCCTCAAACAACGCCAGATGATAAGGTGGTATTGCGCGTCTTTATCGGTAAGCCTGGCAATGATGTAGTAGAACGACTCAGTGAAGAGGAACTTTCAGAATTGGCAGTCAAAGAAATTCAACATATCATGGGTTTCTCTGTCAAGCCAGAGTGGGTACGTATCAATCGCCTCATTCACTGCATGCCTCAATATAATGTAGGCCATCGCGCAGGCATTAAAGCTGTTCGTGAACATGTGGCGGAGCATTATCCAAATTTACATCTCATCGGTACGCCCTTTGATGGCATTGGAATCCCTGATGGTGTAAAACAAGCAAAAGAACTGGTAGAAAAACTTGTGAATGACAAGTAAAATAATGACTTGCTAAAAGAGTTAGTATAGTATTAAGAGCTTATAGGATTATCCTCAGCATAAAAGTAGTAGTTTAGTCTTAACTAAAGAATATACTAATAAAAAATCTCAATAGAAACTAAATTGAAAAGACTCTATATGCTATAATAGTAAGTGGAGTCTTTTGATTTCCTTAGTTATATAGATATATTATTATTTTGATATAATCACCGTAGATAGGAGTGGTCATAATGGGAAAAGCAATCCCTACAGTAGAAGGTTGGCATAGCCAACACATGATATTCGCTATGGATTTCAGCGCATGGAACTGTTTCACAGAGGATGAAAAAGCAGCAGCGCGCAATGAATTAAAAGCATTTTTAGCTGACCTTGAAGCTAAACATCAAGCCAAAGAAGGTAGCTATGCATTCTATGATTGTAATGGAGCAAAAGGGGATTTAATTCTATGGATTCTTGGTCCATCTCTTGAATACTTGGCTCAAGTAGAACGTAAATTCCGCCGTTTAGCTATTGCAAGTGTGTTGGTGCAAACGTATTCCTATACATCCGTAACAGAAGTAAGCACCTATGTTAAGGCTAAACTCGATACAGAGGAAGTTAACCAAAAACTATATCCTCATGTACCTCGCGATAAATATATCTGTTTTTATAATATGAGTAAAAAACGCGAAGGTGATGATAATTGGTTCATGCTACCACCACAAGAACGCGGAGCATTGATGAAGTCTCATGGTGAACTTGGTAAAACATACTTGGACGTTTTATCTGAATTCACCACAGGTGGCTGTGGCTTAGATGACTGGGAATGGGGCATTACCATTTTCAGTAACGACGACATCCAATTCAAAAAAATCGTATACGATATGCGCTTTGAAGTAGCCAGTGCAAAATATGGTATCTTCAGCGACTTCTACGTTGGTACCATCATCGACGACGCACTACTAGAAGAAATCTTTGGATAATAAAAAGAGCCTGCATTGCAGGCTCTTCTTTATTATTTAATTCATATATATCGATAAATAACTGCTTATTGTATCGTATATTTGTTCAATTTATAATGTTGTTAAGGTAGTCGGCGAGGTTGGGCCTCTCTTCGTTATAGAAGGGGGTGAGCTTATGAGTGACTTTGAACTTATTACAGTTATTACTGGAATCTTGACGCTAGTCGTTTCCTTTGGAGCACTTATAGCGCTTATTTGCCTCACAAAAAGCAAATAGCCCTCCGTTACCAAGTGTAATTAGATAAACAGAAAGGCCATTTCCTAGATAATTAGTTTTTGAGATGCGCCTGACGTTCCTACTCGTCTGACTATCTATTTATATTATAGAGATAAAGGTATATATCGTCAAATTATAATGAATGGACTGCCTTGCAGTCCATTTTTCTCCCCTCAAAATGAAGGCTATAATTTTGAGGGGAGAAAAGTTAATATACGCACTATACTTCGTAAAATATAATTCACAATATATGAGTATCGCACTCGCAACTATATTCTCATAAAAGAGAACCCCGCATCGATCCGACTTACGAGGTCAAGGCCCTAGGCCGCAGACCTGATAAGTATGGAGGAGAGATGCGGGGTTTCTTTTATCACTTAGTATAGAAAAGTGAATTATATTTTGTAGTACTGTTCAGTGAACGTAAATTTTCTGTTCCAGAAAATTATACGTTCATGTTTGCACCTTTACGCACATAGAACCAGTAGCACACAGATACAGTTACAAGGTTGAACGCAAGTAATACAGCAAAGGCTGGGTGAATATTGCCGAACATGGAATATACAAAGCCAAAAATCTTAGGTGTAATGAAGGCACCGTATGCAGCTACAGCGGCTACGAAACCTGTAATTAAAGAGGAGAGCAATGGATTGCCAAATACGTGTGGAATCATACGGAATGTTGCACCGGTAGCAAAACCACAGCATACAAAGGTTAATACGGACATTGCAAAGAAGAATGGGAAGTTGTGCATATCTACACCAACTGCAATTAATGCGGTGGATGCACATAAGCCGATAAGACTAATAAAGGTAACTTTTGTACCACTATTGATTTTATCTGCTAACCAACCACCCACAGGACGAAGTGCACCTGATACAAGTGGACCTACGAATGCGATAGAAGCAAATGGTACTTCTGGGAATTCTTTACCTACTAATAGACCAAGTGCTGCTGCATAACCAGAGAAAGCACCGAAGGAACATGTATAAAGTAATGTAAACGCCCAAGTGTGTTTGTTCCCAAAGATTTGTACAAGATTTTTAGGATTTGGTTTTTCTAGTGGTAAGTTATCCATGAAACGTGTCATAAGTGCAAGGATAACAACGAGTGGTACGATCCACATGAAAGCTGCATTGGCAAGGTATACTGCGTTACCTTTGATGATAGCTGGTGTTACACCAAATACACTACCTAGTGCAGTAGAACCCATAGCAAATGGAGCCAAGAAGTAGATTACAGAAACACCAAGGTTACCAACGCCGCCGTTGATACCAAGAGCAGTACCTTTTTCGGATTTAGGGAAGAAGTTGCCAATGTACGCCATGGAGGACGAGAAGTTGCCGCCCGCTAAACCGATAAGGGCAGTCAAAATCATGAATGTCGCATAAGAAGTTGTTGTATCTTGTACAGCAAAGCCAAGCCAAACAACAGGAACTAATAAGATAATTGTGGAAATAAATGTCCAGTTTTTACCGCCTAATAGTGCTGGCATGTATGTGTATACAAATCGCAATGTAGCACCTACAAGGCCTGGTAAGGCAGCTAATGTAAATAATTGATCTGTAGTAAAGTTAAATCCAGCGCTATTTAGCTGAGCCGCAATGGTTGCCCATAAGTACCAAACACAGAATGAAAGTGTTAAGGCAATGGTGGATATAACGAGGTTTTGTTTAGCAATTTTTTTGCCAAACTTTTCCCAAAATTCCGGATTTTCCGGTTGCCAATTAGCCACGATTTCGCTACGGCTTGCACCTACTTGAGGCATTTTTAGTTCGTTCATTTTGAACTTCTCCTTACTGTAACAACTATACACGCAGATAAGACAAGAAAAAAATATTAAAATTATATATAAAGTATATATATAAATAGTAAAATCTAAAAAATTCCTATAGAAAGTATTCGATTTACTTACAAAACTGCGTTATAATTATTGTAGCAGTAATATTTTTCAATGTCTTACATCACAGATATATTATATAGTGTAATTTTTTTTGTGAATGTGATGTAAAACACACATATTCTGAAATTAATAAGTTATAATAATCTTATATATACGAAAAAGTATATAGTATAGGTGCTTTTACTATAAATAGATTAGTATAACTAATGGATTTTGTTATAAAAGTACTGTGGAGTGATAATGGTATGGATCAAAATTTAATTAACCAATTGCTTGCTTTGCCGGGTGAGGAACTACATCTTAAAAAAGGTGATTTTCTCTTCCGTGAGGGGGACAAGGCAGAATACTTTTACGTAGTAGTAAAAGGTAGAATGAGCATTAAAAAGTTCGAAGCTAGCGGACACATTTTTGCGTTGCGTTTAGTAGGACCGAATAATGTAATTGGTGAGGTTCCGTTGTATGAGGAGAACACTAGATCATATGTGTTCAACGCCATTGCTCGGGAGGATTGCTCTGTTTACTGTATACGCTATGATGTGTTGGAAGGGGCTATTGCAAAAGACCATTCATTGGCCATTGCGATGATGAAAATCTACACTTTACATATGCGTCGTCAACAGGCAAAATACCGAGACTTGCTACTTTACGGCAAGAAGGGAGCATTCTATTCTACCTTGTTGCGCTTAGCCAATAGTTATGGTGTAAAGCGCGAGGATGGTATCTTTATTGATATTGCCCTAACAAATCAAGAGTTGGCTGAGTTTGCTGCCACATCAAGAGAAAGTTTAAATCGCATGTTAAGTGAGTTGCGTAAGTTAGGCTATGTAGCCTATGACAAACACCATCTAGTAATCTGTGATTTTGACGCTTTAATCGGATTACTTGATTTAGAGGTTGATGGTATCGACCCTAATATTAGTAATATCGAATAACAGGATTTTCTCCCTTGTGTTAGCACATCTAGCACAAGGGATTTTTTTGTAGTTTTGAAGGAGGACACGAGATGAGCTTGTTGTCTCAAAAGTTTAAGTTTCTTCGCAAGAAGGAAGTATCTCCAAGTGGTCATCAAATCACAGAAGATGGTGGTCGCGAGTGGGAAAATTTTTATCGTGACCGTTGGTCTTACGATAAAGTAGTCCGTACGACTCATGGTGTAAACTGTACTGGTTCTTGTAGCTGGAACATTTATGTTAAAAATGGTGTTGTAGCATGGGAAAATCAAGCAACCGACTACCCTGAAACACCAGATGATATGCCGGATTACGAACCACGTGGGTGCCCTCGTGGTGCGACCTTCTCTTGGTATCTCTATAGCCCTTTGCGCGTAAAATATCCTTATGTACGTGGCGAATTGGCTGAGCTTTGGAGAGAAGCAAAGAAGAATGCTAAGAACCCAATCGAAGCTTGGAAATCTATCGTAGAAGATCCTGAAAAAGCGAAAAAATATAAGTCTGCCCGTGGTATGGGTGGCTTTGTGCGCTCCACATGGGATGAAGCAACAGAAATCACTGCAGCATCCTTACTATATACAGCAAAAACTTACGGTCCTGACCGCAACGCAGGATTCTCGGTAATTCCTGCGATGTCCATGTTGTCCTATGCAGCAGGGGCTCGTTTCCTTAACTTGATGGGTGGTACACCATTGTCCTTCTATGACTGGTATGCCGATTTGCCACCTTCTAGCCCTCAAGTTTGGGGTGAACAAACTGATACACCTGAATCTGGTGACTGGTATAATGCTGGTTACATCATGACTTGGGGTTCTAACGTACCGTTAACTCGTACGCCAGATGCTCACTTCTTGACAGAGGTTCGTTATAAAGGAACTAAAGTGGTATCCGTGTCTCCTGACTATGCGGAATCTACCACATCTTCCGATGCATGGCTCAATGTAAAAGCTGGCACCGATGCGGCGCTTGCTATGTCTATGGGTCACGTTATTTTAAAAGAATATTACATCGATAAAGAAACTCCATACTTTAAAGAGTATGCAAAAGAGTTTACAGATATGCCATTCCTTGTACGCGTTGAAGAAATTAACGGCACGGTTCAACCAGGTCGTTTCTTGAATGCCAAGGATTTAGGTCGCCAAGAGGAAGGCGCTGACTTCCAAATGGTATTGATTGATGAATTAACAAATGAAATCGTTGTACCTAATGGTACAATGGGTGAACGTCACACGAACCCACAAAAATGGAATTTACGACTTGAAAATCGCGACACAGGAGCTAAAATTGATCCTCGCTTATCCGTGTTTGATCAACGGGAAGATGTGACGATTGTTAAATTGCCGTACTTTGGTGATGAAGAGCACGAAGGTGTTATTGAACGTGCTATTCCTACTATTACGGTACAAACTGCAGATGGTCCTGTGAAAGTAACTACAGTGTATGACCTCATTCTTGCTAACTACGGTATTGACCGTGGTATCGGTGGTGAAGTGGCTACAAGCTATACTGATGACACTCCATACACACCTACATGGCAAGAAAAAATCACTGGCGTAAAAGCGGACATTGCTATTGCTACAGCACGTGAATTTGCAGATAATGCTGAAAAAACGAAAGGTCGTTCCATGATTATCATGGGCGGTGGTATCAACCACTGGTACCATGCCGATGTTATTTACCGCACTATTTTGAACCTTATCATGTTCTGTGGTACAGAAGGCGTTAACGGTGGTGGTTGGGCCCACTACGTAGGTCAAGAAAAACTTCGTCCTGTTGAAGGTTGGGGTGGTATCATGACTGCCAATGACTGGAGTAAGGCTCCTCGTTTGCAAAATGGTACATCTTGGTTCTACTTTGCTACAGAGCAATATCGTTCTGACTGCATCGATTTGGCAGACCGCGTATCTAAATTGGCTAAACCTCGCTATCGTCATCCTGGGGATTACAATGTATTAGCAGCTCGTTTAGGCTGGTTGCCATCTTATCCTACTTTCAATAAAGGTAGCCAAGAATTGATTAATGATGCTCGCGCAGCCGGTGCTAGTACAGAAGCGGAAATCAACCAATATGTAGCACAAGCCTTGAAAAATAAAGATTTACAATTCTGCGTAGAGGATCCTGCAGCTAAAGAAAACCACCCTCGCAACTTGTTTGTATGGCGTGCGAACCTTATTGGCTCCTCTTCTAAAGGTCATGAGTACTTCTTGAAACATTTATTAGGCACAAAAAATGCCGTATTGGAAGATGATGATGCTCCTACGCGTCCAGAAGAAATTAAATGGCGCGAAGCAGATGGTGCGGGTAAGCTTGATCTCTTAATTGATATCGACTTCCGTATGGCGTCTACAGGTTTATATTCTGATATCGTGTTCCCAGCAGCTACATGGTATGAAAAAGAAGACTTGTCTTCCACAGATATGCATCCATATGTACATGTATTCCAAGCTGCTGTTGATTGCGCATGGGAAACTAAATCTGACTGGGATACATTCCGTACCCTTGCAGAAACAGTATCTCGCGTAGCAAAAGAATCTGGCTTTACAGAATATGAAGATATTGTAGCTACTCCACTTGGCCATGATAGCCCAGGCGAAGTAGCGCAACCAGAAGGTAAAGTTCTTGATTGGAGTAAAGGCGAATGTGAACCAATCCCTGGTAAAACAATGCCGAATCTCGTTCATGTAAAACGCGATTACAGTCAGATCTTTGAAAAATACATTGCTTTAGGACCTAATATCGAAAATAAAATGGGTGCTCACGGTTTGGCGTGGGATGTATCTGACGAATATCAAACATTGTATGCTCAAAATGGTACGATTGATAATCCAGACTTCATTTCTCATGGCCGTCCAAGCATTTACGAATGTAAGGAAGCTTGTAATGTTGTATTAACATTATCTTCTTGTACAAATGGTAAATTAGCGGTTCGTTCTTGGAAAGCGATGGAAGAAAAAACAGGTCTTTCTGGGCTTGAAAAGAATGCAAAAGGTCGCGAACAAGAAAAAATTACCTTCGATGACATGGTTCGTCAACCACGCTTTATCATTAGCTCTGTAACAAGTACTGGTAAGAACGATAAAAACCGTCGTTATTCTCCATTTACAACATCTACAGAAGATAAGGTACCATTCCGTACTGTAACAGGTCGTCAATCGTTCTATTGTGATCATGAAATGATGCGCGACTATGGCGAAGCTATGGCATTGTACAAACCTGTATTGTCATATAAACCAGTACAAGGTGATTATAAACAAGAAGGTATTCCAGAAATTACATTGAAATACTTAACTCCACATAATAAGTGGTCTACACATAGTATGTACTTTGATAGCCAACAAATGTTGACATTATTCCGCGGTGGCCAAACAATTTGGCTTAACGAAGATGATGCAGCAGAAATTGGTGTTAAAGATAACGACTGGGTAGAAGCTTTCAATAAAAATGGTGTAGTTGCAGCTCGTGCAGTTGTATCTCCACGTATTCCTCGTGGCATTTCTTATATGCATCACTCCCAAGACCGTCACATCAACGTTCCTGGTACGCAAGTTAAGAAAGATCGTCGCGGTGGTACACACAATGCGCCAACTCATATTCACATGAAGCCGACACACATGATCGGCGGTTATGGTCAATTGAGCTATGGCTTTAACTACTATGGCCCAACTGGTAACCAACGTGATATGACAATTGTGGCTCGTAAATTGAAGGAGGTGGATTGGCTTGAAGATTAAAGCTCAAGTATCCATGGTCCTAAATTTGGACAAGTGTTTAGGCTGTCATACATGCTCTATTACTTGTAAAAATACATGGACGAACCGCGAAGGCGCGGAATATATGTACTTTAATAACGTGGAAACCCGCCCTGGCGTGGGTTACCCACGTAATTGGGAAAACCAAGAGAAATGGAAGGGTGGCTGGACTCTCGATAAAAGCGGTAATTTGGCGCTTTCCACAGGCTCTAAAGGCTCTCGATTGATGAAGTTGTTCTATCATCCAGAACAACCAGAAATTACGGATTACTTTGAACCTTGGACATACGATTATGAAACATTGATTCATACCGGTCGTAAAAATAATCAACCTGTAGCACGTCCTCGTTCTTTGTTAACAAAGCAAAAAATGGAAGTAACATGGGGCCCTAACTGGGATGATGATTTGGCTGGTGGTCATCATGCACGGGAAGATGTGAACTTGGCTAAAATGGGTGATGATATCGTATTTGACTACGAAGAAGTATTCATGCGTTATTTACCACGTCTTTGTAACCACTGTTTGAATCCTGCATGTGTAGCAGCATGTCCATCCGGTGCTATCTACAAGCGTGATGAAGATGGTGTTGTACTTGTTTCTCAAGATGTATGCCGCGGTTGGAGACATTGCGTTCCATCTTGCCCATACAAAAAAATCTTCTATAACTGGGAAACAAATAAAGCTGAAAAATGTGTATTCTGTTACCCTCGTTTGGAAAATGGCTTGCCTCAAATTTGCGCTGAAACATGTGTAGGTCGTATGCGCTATGTTGGTGTAGTTTTATACGATATGGACAAAGTTCAAGAAATGGCAGCTACGAAGGATGAACAAGCAATTTACCAAAATACAGTAGATTTGATTTTGGATCCTAATGACCCAGAGGTTATTAAAGCCGCTCGTGAAGCAGGTATCTCTGAAGCCTTCTTGAAAGCAGCTAAAAAATCTCCTGTTTACAAGCTTGTAAAAGAATGGGGCGTTGCATTGCCATTGCATCCAGAGTATCGCACATTGCCAATGGTTTGGTATGTGCCACCGCTCAGCCCAATCTTACAACGTGTTACATCTGATGTTTACTTGCCTGATGCACATGAAATGCGCGTGCCTGTACAATACTTAGCTAATATGTTTACTGCTGGTAATACAGATATTTTAGCTCGTGTATTACAACGCATTCTCGATATGCGTGAATACATGCGTCGCCGTGAGACAGGTGATGAAGCAATCGCTCATGAAGTAGATCTTACAGAAGAGCAAATGTATGCTATGTACAAATTGTTAGCATTGTCTAAATATAATGATCGTTTTGTTATCCCATCTGATGTTAATGTATCTCGCGAAGGTCGCTTAGAAATGCAACACAATCGTGGTTTTGCATGCCCGACAGGGGGTTGCCATAATGGATGATGCACAAAAAATAGCTCTCATTGCTTCTTTTTTGCTTCGGTATCCAGATGAATCTTGGTACAATGAACTTGGTGAATGGAAAGAGGATACTTACTCTGTTGAGCATCCTCAGCTTCGCCAAGGATTGCTAGAGTTCTTTGATTACATTGAAGAAACGGATCGTAAGGCCTTTGAAGACCAATACGTACGTATCTTTGACTTCAGCCGTAATACGACGATGTACTTATCGACTTACGAATTGCAAGGTACAGGGGAACAAGCAGAGGAACTCGTTAAATATAAAGCCTTCTTTCTAGAAAATGGCTATGATTTACCAAAGGAGATGCCTGACTATATTCCAGCTATTTTAGAGTTATGTGCAGTTATCGAACCTAAAAAGGCTCGTGAAGTGTATGATTATTGTAAACCAAAGTTAGAATATATTAGGGATCGATTGATCGAAGCAAAACTGACCTATGCATTCTTATTTGATATCATATTGTCGGTTGCAAATGGATTGGAGGACGGTGCACGATGAATCTATTTTTATGGGGCGCTTTGCCATATATTGCGTTTACCTTCTTAATCGTAGGCACACTTGTTCGTTTCTTCTACTTTGAAAGAAACTGGACTACAAAATCAAGTGAATTTTTAGAGAAAAAACAATTGCGTATTGCCAATCCATTGTTTCACTTTGGTTTGCTATGCGTTATCGGCGGTCACGTAGTAGGTGTATTAGTACCTAAAACTTGGACTGCAGCTATGGGTATTAATGACCATATGTACCATGAAGGTGCATTATATATGGGTGCTGTAGCGGGTATCATTTTCATCGTTGGTTTCTTGCTCTTGATGAAACGTCGCTTTACTGTACCTGCTATGAAAGTAAATACATCTGGCTTTGATAAATGGCTATATTTATTTTTAACATTGGCTATCTTTAGTGGTATGGCCGGTACATTACTTAATGCATCTGGCTTCTTTGATTACCGTGTATCCATCGGTCCATGGTTCCGTAGCTTACTATCCTTTATGCCGGATCCATCCTTGATGGAAGGTGTACCATTCATGTTTAAATTCCATATGTTGGCATGGATGGTGGTTGCTATTATCTTCCCATTCAGCCGTTTGGTACACTGCTTGAGTGTTCCACTCAACTATTTAACACGTCCGTTCATCGTATATCGTAAACGGGATCAAAAATAATTAGGATGATGATTAATTTGTATGCCTATATATAATAGGATTCATTAATCTATGGCCCCTTGTAGTGGTGAAAGCATATGCTCACAACTATGAGGGGCTTTTTATTTACCGATTCTGTATTAGTAGATTACAATGTATTCTCTGTAGAGAAAAAATTTATTCATTGTAATAAACTTAGAATTACTATAATAGGCATTTTAATTTAGAATTATTCTTATAATATATACTATGTATCTAATATAAGTAATCTACAAAATTCGATTTAAATGATAAACTATATCGTATAGATTGAATTTTTTAGGTATTATTTTTGAGAGGTATATGATGAATCAAGTTGAAACAAAACAGAAAAAAAGTATTTACCATATCTTTGTATGGATTGCTATTTTCTCCTTAGTTATGATCGGTTTATTAGAGTGGGGCTACATGGCCGGTGGTCGTGCCTTTGGTAATTATAAAGTGTATACGGGTCTTGTGCCATGGTGTGTATGGATCATCATGACCTATTTAGCGACTCGCCCTAAATGGTTTACAAGCCGCTATAATTTAGGTGACATGTATAAGGTACACCGTGCATTAGGTATTGCCACTGTAGCTGTTATTGCATTCCATTTATATCTCTATTTTGGTAAAGCGGCTAAATCCATCCTTGGTTGGTGGGGCGGATATGTGGCTCTTACCTCCTTTGGTATTGCTACAATCTCTGGCCTTGCATTCTTAACTCCAAAACTTAGAAAGGTTACACCATCTGGTCGTAATGTAGGTATTTGGTTACATCGATTAAATCTTGTAGCACTTGTTGCTGCAGATATCCATATTCATGGTTTTAATCGTATTTCTAAAATGGTGCCATTCTTACAAGTGTTTGATATCATTACATACGGTCTCGTTCTTTACTGCATTTACTTGATGTTTAAAAAGAAATAATATGAATTACTAGAATCTCTTCTGTATCATGCAGAAGGGATTTTTCGTTACATTTATAGTTTCTAGTAAATTAACATAGGATATTAACATAGGATATTATCAGTTTGAGTCATAAATGATTGTGAGATTGATATACATTTTCTATTTACTCATATAATGAAAATTGTTATTATCTGTATGTTAAACATGATAATGATAATTAGGTTCGTAAATTCATTGTCTGTTCATTTTTATTCTTGTTATTTTTATTTCTGTTATTTTATTGTGTGAGGTTTAGTATGATTAAACGTAAAATGACCAGTGCTTTTGCAGTGGTTGCCATGATGGGTGTGGCTACAGCTTTTGCTGTTAACCCATTTTCCGATGTCCCTTCTGATAGCTGGGCTTATCAAGCAGTAGATCAATTGGCTACAGCTGGTATTATCAATGGATATCCTGATGGTACTTTCAAAGGGCAAAATAATATTACGCGTTATGAAATGGCTCAAATGATTGCGAAAGGTATGGCTAATCAAGATCGTGCAAATGTGGAACAACAAGCTATGTTAAATCGCTTGGCGGATGAATTTTCCAATGAATTGAATACACTTGGTGTGCGTGTAGCTAAATTGGAAGACCGTGTAGGCAATGTAAAAGTTACTGGTGATGCTCGTATCAACTACATCGGTAAAGAGGGTGGCGATGGTTATGATTACGAAGATAAGATCACAGCTCGTGTACGTCTAGGTCTCGATGCAAAGGTTAATAAAAATACCTCTGTTAAAGCGCGTATTACTACAGGTTCTATTGAGCTAGGTGATAGCTCTAAAGAGGCACAAGCTAATTGGGATTTGGCATACGTAGAGCACAAGTTCGGTAAAAATGTTGTGGTCGATGCGGGGCGCTATACTCAAAAATTTGGCGGTGGTCTCATTTATAACTCCAACTTTGATGGTGTTGGTGCTACAGCTAAGCTTGGTAAAAAAGTGACATTAAATGGTGGCTATGGTTATATGACAGCAGGCCGTTTTGCAAAAGTTTCCAAGGAAAATAACGGTGATGTGGGCATTGTGAATGCTAATGTGGCTGTAAATAATCACTTTAGCTTTGGTGGTATGCTTGCTCATGTAGGTACAGCGAATGTACGCATGGGTAATGGCAAGAAAAATAATGACTTTGATAATGTATATGGCTTCAATGCGAAATATAATGTAGGTAAACTTGATGTTCACGGTGAGTGGGTTAAAGCATCTGGCTTGAGTGATTCTGATATTTGGAATGTAGGCGCTAAATGGGGCAACTACAAAATTGATAAAAAGAATTCTTGGGCAGTAGGCTTAGATTACTACGATCAAGCTAAAAATGCACCGATTTTCAAAACACAAAAATACGAATCTAATGATTTGCAAAAAACAACGCGTTTTGAAGGTTATAAAGCGTGGGAGTTGGGCGCATCTTACTCACCAGAGAAAAATATCGGCATTAATGCATACTACGGCTTCAATGCTAAAACACAAGAAGGCAATCGCGTAAATGATTACTATCGTGCGGATCTTAACTTCAAATTCTAATTTAATGATTGGATTTTAAGTTAATCAGTAATTAGTTCTAAGTAGAATGCTATAGGGTGAGAGTGTTTTATTAGCATGCTACATTAGGCCAAACTAGATGTATACTTGTAGATTGTATAAGACATAGAGAGGTTTATTATGGCAGAAGTTGTAAAAAAACAGTTTAAGAGTAAATACCATATTTTAATTTGGATTGCAGTTTTATCCTTAATATTTATGGGCATGGTGGAATATGGTTATGTAACAGGTGGTAGACCATTCGGCAATTGGAAGGTTCACTTAGGCCTTATTCCTTATGTGGCATGGCTTGTATTAACATACATTGCAACAAAACCAAAATGGTTTATCAAACGATACAATCCAAAAGAAATGTTTGAAATTCATCGCATCGTAGGTATTGTTAGTGTTGTTCTCGTATGTGCACACTGGTATGTATACTTCTTGAAAGCTTTGAAATCCTTCTTAGGCTTCTGGGGTGGTTATATCTCCCTTGTGGCTATGTTTATTGCTCTTATCTTTGCGGTATTATACTTAACACCTTGGGTAGGGAATATGGCAAAATCTGTATCTCGTAAAAAAGCAATCTGGATTCATCGCTTGAATCTTGTTGCTATTATTGCGGCAAATATCCATGTTCATGGATTTGGACGTTTATCTAAAATGGTGCCATTCTTACCTGTGTTTGACGTAGTGACTTATGCGCTTGTTATTTACTATATTTATTGGATGTTCAAACAAAAATAATATATTGTAGGCATCTCTTTCTTTGGTAAAAGTAGGAGAATCACACGATAAAAAAGACCATCGCTGACCCTTATGGGTATAAGCGATGGTCTTTTTAGGTTGTTTGCGATACAATAGAATTATAAGTATATATTCTATGGATTTATGTAAATATATGCTGTTGCATTCTTTTGAGGTAAGAATAAAAATCTGTTCTATAAACATTTCTTTTGTATTATAGTATTCTTTAGCTCATATCGATATGTATATTACTACCTTTATAGGTAATTTCAAATAAGAAAGAAGGATATTATGGATTCTTCTTGGAAACGAATTATATACCTAATCTGTACTATACAGGTTGGTGGGGGTATAACAATTATCGGTGTATTATCCTTCCTTCCGTTATTTTTAGCTGAGCTAGGTCTTCATGATCCAGGGGAAGCGGCCATGTGGGCAGGTCTTGTATCAGGTGTAACGCCTTGTATGGTGGCTCTTAGTGCTCCCTATTGGTCGCGTAAGGCAAATCAGCTTGGTCCACGTAAGGTAATGATGTTCATCTTGTTTACCCTAATGGTGACTGTTGGCGCCTGTGCTTTTACACAAACACCATGGCAGTTATTGATGTTACGCATCTTGCAAGGCGTGGTGGGGGGCTATGTTCCGATAGGCTTGGCTATTATTATTCTCATAACCCCTGAGGATAAGGTACCTTGGGCAATGGGTTTATATCAAGCCTCCATGGTTATGGGCCTCGTTTTTGGACCACTCATGGGTGGGTTGGCGGCTGATTTATTAGGTTATCGCGCACCATTCATTATGTTCTCAGCCTTAACAGGGTTTTGTATGTTGGGGATTTATCTATTCATGCCTAATCTACAATTTGAGCATAAGGTAGATGCTAGAGAGTCGCAGCTGTCTCTAATTAAATCCTTTTTGGTCATACCTCGAGTTCGCCTCTTGGTAGGACTATTGTTCTTATGTAATTTTGGTATTACCGGTATTGGTCCCATTTTACCACTATATATTAAGCACTATATGCATATGAATGATGAGTTTGTAGCCACAATCGTTGGTATAATCATCTTTGGCGCCGGTTTATTTAGTGCGTTAGCTTCAATCTCCATTGGCAAGATAACAGAACGTTTAACCATGCCTCGTATTATTTTTACTGCTACATGGGCTGTAGGGACTTTGTTTATACTTCAATATATAATGCCTAGTATATGGGGCCTTGGCATATTCCGTGCCATTGCAGGATTCTTCATGGGCTTTATTACACCAATTGCGAATACGCTCATATCCAAGGCTGTTCCTATTGAGCGCCGAGGTATCGTGTTTGGTGCAGTGTCCAGTGTAGCCATGATGGGAAATGTATTGGGGCCTGTCCTTAGTGGCATGATTGCTCGTGCCTTTGGGTATGGGGCGGTCTTTTGGTCTACAGCAGCTATATTCTTTGTAGCGGCACTGTTTATTTATCGTAGTTTAGTTATTCCCAGTGAAAGTTAATCATCATAGCTGATCTGCTTTCACCGTTTTAGACATAGTTAAATATATTTAGTATTATGTAGAGAATCGATAGATACTATAGATTCTATGTAAGATACTATGTAGAGAAAACGTATAGCAAACTCCAATATGGGGCTATATGTTGCGAAATGTTTCAAAGGTATTGATTTGTCTAATCCGTAAGAGAGATGAGAGTGCATCGTTATGTTATTAAAACAATTAGAGTATTTTGTATGTGTAGTAGATAATAACAGTTTTACACAAGCTGCAACAGAGCAATATGTATCTCAATCTGCTATATCTCAGCAAATCAAGGCTCTTGAAAATAGCCTTGGTGTTGAATTAATGGTTCGAGAGAAACGAAGCTTTCATCTAACACCAGCAGGACAATATTTATATCGATCTGGTAAGAAGTTATTAGAACGGTTCCATGATATTAAGGTAGAAACGACACGCATTGGTACAGATGCACGGGTGAGTTTGCGCATTGGCTATTTGAACCGTTATAGTGGGATTGCTATGCAGCAAACTGTGATTCGCATGGCAAAGCGTTATAAAAATTTAGATATTCGTATGTACAGCGGCAGCCATGAAGAGCTATATGGCATGCTTAGTGATCGTCGTGTAGATGTAGTATTTAATGATCAATGGCAAATTTTATCTGATGATTTTGAAAGTCATTTAATTGATAAAGCCACTACATTTATTGAGGTACCACAAGGATATACTAATGAAGACTGTATAGAACTAAAGCATATCAATGATTTACCACTTATTTTATTGTGTCGTGGGAAATATACCTTGTCTGAAGAAGAACATTATCGCAAAGCTATAGGTTATAATGGCGCCTTCGCTTATGCTCGTACGTTAGAAGAAGCACGATACCTGGTTGCAGGGCAGCAAGGGCTATTACTATTAGATTGTTTTAAATACTTAACAGATCCTATGCCAGGTATCGAACGTAAGGTGTTGACGAATCATAGTAAACCTATGGAACGCCACTACTACTTTATATCGCAACGAAATCAAAATAATTCGTATATTGTAGCTCTTAGAGATATGTTCCGGCAGGTACTTGAAGAATTATAAATGAGATTATAAATGAAAAAGCCGTTAGCAACTTGCTAACGACTTTTTTCTTTTTCTGTACATCGTCTATTTGTATTTTCCTTATATAGTTATGATAGTATTAGAAATTTAAATTTTTCTTGTATCTATGAGTATAGCCTTACAAAAAGTCTTTTAATATCATGAGACCATCAATACATAGCTTGATACCGTAAATGACGAGAACCGAACCACAGAAACGGTTAATCCATGCCATATGAGTAATTTTAATTTTTTTAGCTAGTAGATGCATTGTAGTAGCTAGAGAACCAAACCAAATAGGTGTCATAACTAAGAAACCAGCGAAGAAGTGGTAGATGCTTTCTTTTGGAATATTAGCTTGAAAAGCACCGAGCATCATTGTCGCATCTAGAATGGCTTGAGGATTGCCCCATGATACCGCAATGGCTGAGACAATAATTTTTCTAATTGGAATATGTGTGTCCACATTGCGCATGTCTGGTTCAGTTTTAAATATATTAAAGCCCATATAAACAATGAGGAGGCCCCCAAAGAGGAGAACTATGAGCTTTGTGAGTGGCCACATTTCAAGAACGGCACCAATACCATAGAAGGCGGCAGCACTTAAACTCATGTCAAAAAACGCTAGTATGATTAGCGTCAATATAATGCGACGGACAGGTTGCACCAAGGCCGTATTAATAATGAAGAGGTTTTGCATGCCAACAGGGGCAAACGTAGCGAGACCGACAAGAAGTCCTTGTAAGAAGTACATATTAACCCTCCTGACTATGGTATGATAAAGTACTAATAAGGTGAATAGTAGCACGAAACCCCTCCATTACTGGAGGGGTCCTTACTATTCTATTCATATATAATTATAACATAATATACAATATATGTATATTTTCTACCATAAACCTATCATATGTTGTGCCATAAGGCTTACGGCGGAGATAGCAATCCAGCAACAAGCGCCTAAGGCTAGGGCAGAGCCGCCGGATTTTAATAATTTTACAATATTTGTATTAAGGCCGATTGCTACCATGGCCATTGTAATAAAGTATTTGGAAATTGTTTTGAAGATACTCAAGAATTGAATATCTACATTAGCATAGGATAATGCTGTTGTAATAAGGGAGCAAAGTACAAAGTATAAAACAAATCTTGGGAAAATCTTAGCAATACTAACGTTTGCACCATCTGTCTGAGAGGCATTTTTCTTGGCTTTGTATACTTGATAACTAGCGAGGCCTAAACATATAGGAATAATAGCTAGGGTACGTGTTAGCTTTACGATAGTAGCATATTCCAAAACTTGAGTGCCCGTACCTTTCATACTATCCCATACAGCAGCTGTTGCTGTTACAGAAGAAGTATCGTTAACTGCAGTACCAGCGAACAATCCAAAGCCCATGTTAGAGAGCCCAATGGCGTCGCCTAATTGAGGGAATACGAAGGCGGCTACCACATTGAAGAAGAATACAACAGAGATTGCTTGTGCAATATCATGATCCTCTGCTTTAATAACTGGTGCCGCTGCAGCAATAGCGGAACCACCACAAATGGATGAACCAACACCGATGAGAACAGCTGAGTTAGAGTCAATATGGGTTAATCGATAAATAACATAGGATACGATTAACGATGTAGCGATGGTAGAAATGATGACAGGTAAAGAAATCCAACCTACATGTAGAATCTGTGTAATGTTAAGACCAAAGCCCAACAAAATAACGGCCCACTGTAAAATCTTTTTGGATGTAAATCCAATGCCAGCACCTGTTTTTTCCCGTTTCCAAGAGGTAAAGATAGAACCAATAATTATACCTAAAATGATGGCAAAGATTGGACTACCTACTAGATGAAATTGCTGTCCCAGTAGCCAACAAGGAATAGCGAGAATGGCACAGAGCAAAATGCCTGGCAACGTTTTTTGATTGATACCCATTATAAAACCTCCTTACTGTACATACAGTTCACGTCATATGCGGTATCATGTGGCGTTTGCTTTCTATAGTGTTAATAGTACCATAGGAAGGGTTTTTAAATCTACTATATATGTCAGAATTATACAGAATATTCATCGCATTTTTGAAGTTTTTATATGATTGATATAAATAAAAACAAATTATAAGATAAAAGTTAATATTATTGAGTTAAAGATTTTGTATAATCGTAAAATTCATAATAATAATTTATAAGTTGAAATTTAAACTTGTTTTGTGATGAATAAGGTGTATATAATGAATAGAATCTATTTCAGGTGGAAATAGAGTATATAAAGTGAGGACCCTTATGATTGATATTACAAAAATAATTGAAACCAATAAAGAATATGTGAAACAACACCCTGAGCTACCAAAGGCGGGGCTAACAAGCCATCCTACAAAAAAGTTAGGCATCGTAACTTGTATGGATACCCGCTTAGTAGGTATGCTTGAAGAAGCACTAGGCTTTAATCGAGGCGAGATAATTGTCATCAAAACTGCAGGCAATAGTGTAACACAACCTATCGATAACATCGTGCAAAGCTTGCTCGTTGCTACCTATGGTATGGAAATTGAAGATGTGCTAATTATCGGTCATGAAAACTGTGGTATGATTGATTTTTCTGCTACTACATTCATGGAATCTATGAAAGCAAAAGGTATCAGTGAAGATGCTATTCGCATGATTGAACCGGGCCTTATCGACTGGATGGATCGATTCCATATCTCTGAAGACAATGTAATTTATACAGTTAACTTCCTACGCCACCATCCACTATTTCCAAAAGGAATGGGGTTCTATGGAGGCATGATGGATCCTGATACAGGCGAATTTCGCTACCTCGAAATCTAGGCTAAGATTTGATGGGGCCCAAGTTGATTTGTACATTTAGGTGAAAAAGAACGATAACTAACCTCTACGCTCCAAAGCGAGCTAAGTCGCTAATCGGTTAGTTATCGTTCTTTTTCTAACTGTACCTATGAATTAGTCCCATCAAATCTGAATGTCTATTAACGAGTTAGCGTAATTTCGCCGCATCAAGAGTGAACGGAGAAAGGGAATGGCTTAGCCATTCCCTTTTCTCGCTCTCTATATAGCCAACCTATTATTTTTGCATTTAAGGTTGATGGTAGGACTATATGGGACTATTACATAAGTACAGCTATAAAAATCACAGAACCTAGTAAAGAGCGACTTAGCTCGCTTTGGAGCGATGAGCTAGGTTCTGTGATTTTTAACTAGGCTCTCACTAATGTATTCGGGCCCCATATAGTCCTATTATGGTAAACCTTAAGCGTAATAATAGGTTGACTATATATTCCTTTTCGCTGTATATTGTAATTAGATTGTAAACTTAATCATATAAATTAGTTAACCTATGCGGCAGTAAGTATTCGCTTGAGAGGAGCTTTGTATGAAGCAGTTAGGTATTTCTATAATTGGTACAGATACAGATGTAGGTAAGACGTTTGTGACAGGGTTATTGGGGGCGATGGCTGTAGACGATGGCTTTGCTGTTGGTATGGTGAAACCTGTGTCTTCTAGTGCAGTTCCTTTCCCTGAATGTGTGACGATGGATGAGGATAATTATAATATTGGCCTTGAGAGTAAAGATGCAACACATTTGATGCGCTCCGCAGGTATTCCTGAATCTCGTCGTCATGAAGTGAATCCTTATGCTATAGCCGGTGATTTCTCTCCTCGCCTTGCAGCGGAATTGGCTGGTATCGAGATTGACTATGATGGCCTTGTAGAACATACATTAGATGTAGTGAGTCGCTATGACATAACCTTTGTAGAAGGTGCAGGCGGTATCACGACCCCTCTCTATGGAGATAAAACTTTCACGGATTTTATGAAAGATATCAAATTACCAGCTATTGTTGTAGCAGATGGTCGTCTTGGATCTATTAATCGCGCCGTTTTGACTTGCGAATATGCTAAGTTGCATGGTATCGAGGTGAAAGCTATTATCGTAAATGATACAACAGCTGTAGATCTGTTTTTGTTGAAAACAAATGTGGCAGATATGGAGCGTTACACAGGTGTTCCTGTAGTAGCTGTAGTGCCGCCATACCAAGGTCCGGATATTCAAAAGGTTCAACTTGGTTGGGCTCGATCTTTTATTGATTCTAAGGAATTATGGAACACAGTATTAGGTCTATAAATAATAATTGGCTGATTTTATATTAGCTATAGCAAGTTAATATATGTTAGAAGTGATATTGAGTACATATTAACAGTAATTTTGAGACGTATTAAATTTGTGATTTAGCATACCTTAGATTGGGCAACTTAATTTAGTTTATATAAGGTATATGTGATAGAGAGTTATAGTTTGTAAACTTAGTAAGTATGAGGTGACGAAATGGCAGAGAAACAGCTTTCACAAGCAGCACAATGGGACCACGAGTTTGTATGGCATCCATTTACACAAATGCAAGATTGGCTAGCACAAGAACCAGTAGTAATTGAACGCGGTGAGGGGGTATACCTCATCGATGAGAACGGTAAAAAGTATTACGATGGTGTATCCTCTTTGTGGGTTAATATTCATGGTCACAACCATCCTGTATTGAACCAAGCATTGAAGGATCAAATCGATAAAATTGCGCATAGCACGTTATTAGGCCTCGTAAGTCCTCCGTCTGCACAATTGTGTAAAGAACTTGTAGAGCTTGCTCCAGAAGGCTTAGATAAAGTATTCCTCTCTGATGATGGCAGTACAGCTATCGAAGTGGCTATTAAAATGGCGTACCAATACCGTCAACAAGTAGGGCAAACGAAAAAGACTAAGTTTATTGCCCTCAATGCAGGCTATCATGGGGATACATTAGGTACCGTATCCGTAGGTGGTATTCAATTATTCCACCAAGTATTCCATAATCTATTATTTAAACCATTAACATTGCCAAGTCCTGGTGTGTATAGAGATTTGGCAGATCGAGATAAAGCCTTTGAAGAGTCGTTGACTGAATTGGAACGCATACTTAACGAAGAAGGTGATGAAATCACAGCTCTTGTTATGGAACCATTGGTGCAAGCAGCAGCGGGCATGCTCGTAATGCCTCACGGCTATTTGAAACGAGTTCGTGAGTTAACAGAACAACACGATGTATTCCTCATCGTTGACGAAGTAGCTACAGGCTTTGGTCGGACTGGTAAATTCTTTGCTTGCGAGCATGAAGGGGTATCTCCAGATTTTATGACCTTATCGAAAGGCATCACTGGTGGGTATCTTCCATTAGCGGCAACATTGACTACAAAACGCGTATTCGATGCATTCCTCGGCACCTTTGAGGAAAAGAAAACATTCTATCATGGTCACTCCTATACTGGTAATGCCTTGGCCTGTGCCGTTGCGTTGGCTTCTTTGAAAGTATTTCGTGATGAAAATGTAATTGAACAATTGCCGGCTAAAGTAGAAGCTTTCACAAAGGCTCTAGAACCTATTAAATCTTTGAAGCATGTTAAAGAGGTTCGTCAGCGGGGCCTCATCGTAGGTATTGAACTTGAAAAAGATGTGTCCACCCACGAAGCGTATCGCCCAAATGATGCGGTAGGTGCTAAGGTGGCAATCCTTGCCCGTGAACAAGGTCTTATTTGCCGCCCTATTGGCGACGTGGTTATCCTCATGCCTCCATTGGCATCGACTGTGGAACAATTAGAGGACATGGTTCGTATTGTGGGTGAAAGTATCCAACGTGCCACTGAGGAAGAGGGGATACTTGAAGATATGCGTCCAATTATTTTGTAATGCTAAATTAATTATTGAAAAGCTACACCTATTGTCTTTTGTTAGTAGTTTAAGGCAATGGAGTGTAGTTTTTTGCATAACATAGCGAAATTTCGTCATATTTTAAACTATAGACTATACATTGCCAAAATTCGATGATTATTTAGCATATCTATGATACTATATATGTATAAAGGAGGTCATCGTATGGACATTTATGTAATTATGCAAGTTATTATTTTATTTGGTGCCATCTTCCTCGGTGTTCGCCTAGGTGGCATGGGCATCGGTTACGCTGGCGGCCTTGGGGTTGTGTTGTTAAGCCTTGGTATGGGGATGTTTCCGGGACAGATTCCATGGGATGTAATTCTGATTATCATGTCTGCTATCGCAGCCATCTGTGCCTTACAGTTAGCCGGCGGTCTTGATTATTTGGTGCGCATTGCTGAAAGTATTTTGCGTAAAAATCCTAAGCATATCAACTATTTGGCACCAACTGTTACGTATTTCTTAACTATTTTAGCGGGTACTGGTCATACAGCATTCTCTATGATTCCAGTAATTGTAGAGGTGGCGAAAAGTGAAAACATTAAGCCATCTGTGCCATTATCCATCGCCGTTGTAGCAAGCCAAATTGGTATCACAGCGAGTCCTGTATCGGCAGCAGTAGTTGCTATGAGTGGATTCCTTGAACCATATGGTGTTAACTATCCTACATTGCTTGCCATCTGTATTTCCACAACATTCGTAGGGGTTATGATTACGGCATTTATCATGTCTACCTTTGCGAATAATGATTTATCTTCTGATCCAGTATATCAAGAACGTTTGGCGGCAGGTCACGTGACGCCACCTCGTGAAAAAAGCACTGATTTCCATTTAAAACCAGGCGCAAAAACTTCTGTATTAATCTTCTTGATTGGTATCATTTGTATCGTATTCTACGCAACAGCAATTTCCAAAAATATTGGTATTATTAAACCAGTTATTTTTGGTCGAAACGATGCTATCATCGGATTTATGATGATTATTGCGGCTGCTATAACATTCTTCTGTAAGCTTGATACAGCAGAACTTGTTAATACAAGTACATTCAAATCTGGCTTATCTGCTTGTGTTTGCGTACTAGGTGTAGCATGGTTGGGCGATACCTTTGTAAAAGGTCATATTCCTGAAATTAAAGCACTCGCTTCTAGCATGGTAACAGCATATCCGTTCCTATTGGCGGTAGCCTTCTTCTTTGCAAGTACATTGTTGTATAGCCAAGCGGCAACTACACAAGCTTTGGTACCAGCTGTAATTCTAGCTCTCGGTATTACACCAGAGAACACAGGATCTGTTTATATTATTATCGCATCCTTCGCAGCTGTATCTGCACTCTTCGTATTGCCTACATATCCAACACTTTTGGGGGCTGTACAAATGGACGATACGGGCTCTACGCGAATCGGTAAGCTTGTATTTAACCATCCGTTCTTTATTCCAGGCGTACTTGCCATCGCCATTTCTGTAGCACTCGGTTTCGTAGTGGCTCCGTTGATGCTGTAATTGGTGAAAGCTAAATACGGTTAATTCCAAAGTATACGCTAAAACGTTAAAGGACGTAACTACAGTGTTACGTCCTTTTTGTTATTTATTTTTATCCTTACAGTTTCTACAGATTCCAGCAATCTCTAAGTGATGTTCCGTCACAGTAAATCCTGCTTTGCTGAGTTCTTTAGGCATTTCTACGACAGGACAGGTATGGAGTGGTATCATAGCACCACAGCTCGTACATACAGCATAGTGGCGGTGTGTATGAGGGGTGATTTCATAATATGCCATATCACTACCCATGAGCGTGGTACGTGTAACGATACCCTTAGTTTCTAATAGTTCAAGTGTACGGTAGATAGTAGACATCCAAGTAGTGCTACCGTCACCTAAGCGTTCTGCGATTTCAAGGGCTGTAATGGGTTTATCTGTAGTTGTTAATACAGACCAAATGGCTTCGCGCTGTTTGGTCTTTTTTATGCCTTCTGGCCAAGTTGTTGTATTCATAGCTCTCTTTCGATTCTATTTTAATACTAAACATGCTATACACCTGTATAGTTAAATGACTTATATGGCTAATAGAATATCAAATATGCTATCGCATTTGGTTAGATATATTTTTATATTTAACTAGTTATATTTTTTAATCTACTAGCTGTATTATTTGACTCTAACTAGTTATATTACTCTAACTAGCTATAATATTTATGCCTAAATATATAAATTATTGTTTTAGCTTATCTACTAAACTGAAAGCGTCGTATGATAGCGCGAATATTTTTAATGACTAACACTACCAGTAAAATACCTACCGACGTTAGGGACACGAAGCCACCAGGTGCTACGTTAAGGAAGTAGGATCCAAAAAGTCCGATAATCATGGCAAGTAAGCTAAATCCAATGGAGCATAATAAAGTTATTTTAAATCCTTTTTCTAATTGTAATGCAGATGCTACTGGTAATGCAATCATGGCACTCAATACGAGAACACCAACGATTTTAATAGAAATGGATACGGCGGCAGCCATTAAGATAGCAAAGATATAGTTGATAAAATCTACCTTAACACCTGCTACACGAGCCGCTTCTTCATCGTAAGCGATGTAGAGTAAGGAGTTATACAAAAAGTATAGCGTTAATACTGATAAAATGGTGAGCACTGCAATACTAATCATATCGGTTGCGTTTACCGTTAGGATGCTACCAAAGAAGAATACATTTGCGTTAGCCTTTAGTTTGCCTGAGCTAATAAGTGTAATAGCTGTACCGATGCTGAGGGATAAGATGATAGTAAGAATAAGATCGAGATGGTGTGAAAAATATTTTCGCAAGAACTCGATGAGTGCACCGCAGATGGCAGTGAAGATAAAGGCTCCTAAAATTGGATTAGTATTCGTTAATAAACCTAGTGTAATACCTGCTAGCGATGCGTGACTCATGGTATCGCCAATCATACTGGAACGGCGTAGCACCATGAAGATACCAATACATGGACATAAAAGAGAAATACAAATTGCTACGAAGAAGGCATTTTGCATGAAATCATAACTAAACATGGCGCACCTCCTCAACTGTGGTATCATCGGCCTGAGCCTGAGCCTGAGCCTGAGCCTGAGCCTGAGCCTGAGCCTGAGCCTGAGCCTGAGCCTGAGCTTCTATTGTTACATCTGTGAAACAGGAGCAGTTTTTGTGATCTATTGGATTGCGACCTGTACTGTGCATGATTTCACTAGCATATTGCTCAGGGGAGCAAAGGTGACCTTGACCATTTGCAATATGGTAGATATTGGTAGAGTTGGCGAGAGCCATTTCGATATTGTGCTCAACAGAGATAATCGTAATATGGTGCTCTTGGTTCAAATTTCGAAGTAGAGCATAGATGCCCTCTTGGCTTTTTCTATCGATACCTGTTGAAGGCTCATCGAGGATGATGAGGTCAGGCTTACCGATGAGGGCGCGGGCGATAGATACACGCTGAGCTTGTCCACCTGAAAGTTTGCTGATGAGACGGTCTTTAAATTCCGTCATATGGGTAAGCTCTAATACGCGATTGACTTCCTGTTTATCCTTAATCTTTAAAAGTTTACGGTAGGAATCGAGGATTTCTTTTACCGTAATAGGAAAGCCTGCGTGAGAGAAGTCATTTTTTTGAGACACATACCGAATATTATTGGTGCTTCGCTTGATAGAGCCTTTTACAGGGGTAAGAAAACCTAAAATGAGACGGAGCAAGGTACTTTTACCACACCCATTATCCCCAACGATGGATATATAATCACCACTGTGAATATGTAAATTAAGGTCATTTAACACATAAGGCGGTTGACCTTGATAGGAAAAATAAAGATGTTCTATTGATAACATATGAAAACCACATTTCTGATTGACAAAATTCTAAGTAAGTTTATACTATAACTATATTACAAATGCAACTGAGTCGCAACTGCAACTAAAGAATGGTTTATATTCTGTATAGGCATAGCGATCAGGTTTTTACAAAGGAGGACTACGATGATCAAGAAACTGATTTTGTTAGTTGTAGGTATTATGATGGCTGCTTTATTTGCAGGTTGTGGCAACGATGCACCGAATGCACAGAAGGAACAAGCAGGTAAAAAAATCCAAGTGGTAACAAGCTTTAATGCAATGGCTGAGTTTACTAAGGCTATTGGTGGTGACAAGGTAGAGGTATCTACTATTATACCAGATGGCGTAGAACCACATGATTTCGAATTGAAGCCTGAAAATATGAAACAATTGGCAACAGCTCAAGTATTTGTGTATAACGGTTTTGGTATGGAGCCTTGGGCAAAACAAGCTATCGAAGCAGCTAAAAATGATAAACTCGTATCTGTTGTAGCTACTGAAGGTGTTGAAGCTATTAAAAATACTGACCCAGAAGAAATTAAAGAACATGGTGCAGAAGATCCTCATGCATGGTTATCTTTGAAAAATGCTAAAATTGAAGTGAAAAATATCAAGGATGCCCTTGTAAAAGTTGACCCAGCAAACAAGGATTATTATGAAAAGAATTATACTGAATACGTTGCTAAATTAGATGCAATGATTAAAAAATATGAAGAGCAATTCGCTAAAGCTCCGCATAAAAACTTTGTTACAGGCCATGCAGCATTTGCGTACCTATGCCGTGATTTTGGTTTAGAACAAAACAGTGTGGAAGATGTATTTGCTGAAGGTGAACCTAATGCAGCACAATTGGCTAAACTCATCGAATACGCTAAAGAAAACCATATTACTACTATCTTTGCAGAAGAAATGGCTAGCCCAGAAGTATCCAAAACTTTGGCACAAGAAGTAGGTGCTAAGGTAGAAACTATTTATACTATCGAAAGCAACGAAGATAATAAAACATACTTAGAACGTATGGATGAAAACCTTACAAAAATTGCAGCATCTTTGCAATAAGATAAACGAAAAGGCGGCCCCTAGTGGGGCTGCTTTTTTGCGTTATAATAGGTTAGAATAATGTCTTAAAATTTGAATTATATAGTATAATATATTAATAGATGAAATAAAAAGGAAACCTAATATGGTTATCATTAATAAATCAAGGGTTGCTGATGAAAGGGCTTGACCATAGTTATTATTTTGAAGGGACAAGTTACCTATAAGCAATTTGGTCTAAATCTTTGGATAACACAGGTATTTCTTTTTACATAATATCCTTCATCTTTGGTGTGGGAGGTATAATGTTGTCCATGACGGTTTAAATATAGTTTGTGTTACAATTAGATAGATATAGGTGTTTTGGAGGTTTTATGGAAACAAAATGGTATTCAGATATTTGGCAACTTGTGGTAGCTCCATTTAAACGTGGTATTCCACAGATTGTAGAGCATGGATCTTGTCGCAAAGGGTTCTATGCTACAGTAGCTTTGGCATTGGTGGCATTCGTATTTTCAAATATTCTACCTACTTTTTTGAGTATGATATTTGTGGATAAACTTAGTGTTGCACTTACTGGTGCGGCGGCTCTTTCTGGGGCCGGTATATTAGGCCTAGCGGTTGGCTTGCTATTTGCTTTTATTGGTATTGCTATTTATTCTGCGATTTTCTCTTGGGTCGCCAATAAATTTGATGCCCATACTACATATGAGTCTGTGTTAAAAATCATGTGGTACGAACAAGCTTATAATCAGATTATGGGCTTAGTATATTTCATTGGCTTCCTATTACTATCATTGCCATTTTTGTTGCTACTAGGCTCTAATCCTGACTCTATAGTAGGTAGTATTGTATGGATAACTATTATTATATTCGCAACGATAGCTTTTGCAGTCTATACATTCTGGGTATGCTTAACATTGTTGAGTCGCCAAATTAATAAATCCCGTTTAGCAACTTTTGGTATTTCTATTATTACGAGTTTGATTCCTGTAATCCTTTTAGGTATCTTGATTGGCATGGTAGTACTTGCTACTTCCAGATAATTACATAACATGAAAGGGGCTGTAACAAAATACCCCTTACTACGAAAAAAGCTATTAGCTGATTATATATAATCTGCTAATAGCTTTTTCTGTATTTTATAAGGGAAAAGGGCCCCGAAGGACCCATTCCATTAGGATAATTAAAGTATGAAAAGATGTCTGTTTTGTGCTATAATGATGAACGGAAAATGAAAAGGAACTATTTTTTATAGCTCCTTATTGTGTGTTGTATGTTATAGTATCTAAACTTAAATGTTGTGTATGTATATTGTGTAAAAGGTGGTGATACCTATGATGGTAGGTTTAATGCAGTTTATCTATCGTTTATTAAACCCTATTGAAGAGAATAATCCTCGTATGTATCACTTTGATATTGCCTATGGGCAACTCATAGGAATGCTGCTATTAACACTCATATGTTATCAATTTACTATTGTAGGTGAAGGCGTATATTTAGATGCTATACGTGCGTTTATACGTAATTCTTCATTATTGGTAAGGTGGGAATCGCTATCTCTTCCAGTAGGTCAACATGAAATACAACTTTTTTTGGAACAGATGGGTAGTTCTAGAGAATTTTGGAATATGGGTCGCTTTGCATGGGTAATCGGAAAAGTTATTTTCATGGCATGTATCATTATAGTTTATGCGGTTGCTCAACAGCGTAAATTTTATGTTCGAACTGTTACAACCGGTATTTTGCATATCATGTCATTTGCTCAACTTGTTGTGGCATTGATTACTTTTACAGCAGGGATTATGCTGATTTTAACTTCAGTACCATTAATACTGCAAGCGATCATTGGCTTCTGTATGATTGTGCTATGTGTTTTAAGTACCGTATTATTGTTACAAACTATGGGACGTATTGTGGGAGCATGTATTAATGGGACCCCTTATGAAGGTTTGATTCTAATGTTGATTGCTCTTTTGGTAGCACACGTGTTTGAATGGATTTATATGTTGACTCGATAAAATACATATGATATATCTAGGACGAGACATAGCTCGTCCTTTTTTACTAGTTTTAAACTAAAAGGAGCATTTATGACATGGTATAAGGATATATTACATTTATTTACCAAGCTTAGCGAACAATCATTTCAGAATATTATTAATTATGGATCTCATACAAGAGCCATTCTGAATCTAGTTGTATCTACTATTGTATTATATATAATGACCTATAGCTTACCGTTTATGGTAAAAGTTATATCTCCATTGCTTGGGATTAAACGGATTACTGGGTTAACTCACTTTGATTTAGTTAGCACTCTAGCAAGTTCTACATTCTTGATTTTTCAAATTATCATCGGTTCATTCGTCATATGGTGCTTACTTATTTTAGTAGGTGGACATGGTACGTATAGCGGCGTGCTGCGCAATTATATATATGGCATAGCTTATACAAATGCGCTTCGCACGGTTGTATTATTATTAGTCCATATAATAGGGATTATTTTCTTCTCGCTATCCCTTCAAAAATATGTTGGAGATATGGCGTATCTTATTACGATGTTTAGTCAATATTATGCTGTATTTATTGTAGCTCAATTAATGCGACGTTATGTTGGACTAGGTATCGTTAAAACCTATATAGTTATGTTTATTGTGGCATTACTATCAGTATCAGCATTGCCTCAATGGATTCGCTTTGTCCATACATTATTTAAATAATATATTGTGATAAGAATTAAAAACCGCAAGATACATATCTTGCGGTTTTTGGCTCATTAATCTAGTTGAGCTTCGTAATGGTGTAATAAGAGCTCTACATTATCTTCGTCGTATTCGATTTGTTGTGACCATCTTGCAATTTGCTTTAAGGGCTGCCCCTCTAAGGCGCTGGCCATAAGTATATAGTCAGTACCATCTTTTGCATAGGCCAAGATAGAGTCTAAGGAATAGTCTGATAACATATCAATTTGGCGATACAATATATATTGGTAGACCTTGTTAAACAGGCTCATATCCTCTTGCTGTATATAGGTCTGTACGGATGCGGTGAGTTGGTCTAGTTTACTAGATAATGTATTAACCTGTGCAGTCCAATTTTCATCGATGGGTTCCGTTTTTTTATATAGGTCTAATAATTCTTTGAAAGACTGCTTTGTGGGATTTGGCGCATATTGGAATAGATTAGGATCTAAATCAAAGGCCAATAATTCAAATACATTCTGAAGTGTTAATCGCTCCTCAGAAGTAAATTCGTTATCGTCATCCTCAATTGTAAAGAGGAGGGAGTCTATCGTTTTATTTTGAGCTAATAACTCAACAGAGGCTTCACAAGATAAACCGACTCCACATAGCTCTAAGTCTTCAATATATTTATAAAAGCGCGGATGCATATGGCAGGTGTTGCAAAGTCCTTCTTCGTCCAATTCGAGTACAACCTTACACAGTCCATTTTCATTGAGTAAGGGGCACATAGGTTGTGTTTTGGAAAATACGAAATGACTACCTTCGTCATCAACCGTGATGGCTTGACGTAAGCTTTCACCAAGAGAACCAGTCATAGCATGGTAACGTTCAGCAGTAGGCTCATCTATATCGATAGTCCACAGTTGGCAACATGTATTTTCACATCGATCTGCCTTGCATTGGAACGCGTGATATATAGTGGGATAAATTGAAATCATAGTTAGCTCACTTGTAGGTACAAAAATTATTCTATGTGCATTGTATCATAGGGTGCAGGTACATGCACTAATTATATAAATAAAGATTATAAACCGCGTTGATTTAGTGTATAATTGTATATATATTGTTATGATAACTGTTTGAGATATGGAGGAACCAATGAGATCATTTTTTGTAAAAGGTAGCCTTGTATTGGCCTTGGCAGCGGCATTTGGCATGCCAAATGCAAGTGCAGCCCCTTTAGTAGCTGTAGAGCCAACTGTGGCAGTTGTTGATGGCAACCATGCGGCGATTGTAGGTGCTAATGGTTTATTAAATGCCTTTATCCAAAATCATCCAAATGCAGGAATTACGGAAATCGCCTTTGATGCGGATGGAGGTCAAATTAAGTATGATGTTGAAGGTTTTGATGAATCTGGTAAGTATGAGTTAACGTATATCTATGCTACTAATCAAATCTTTGAAAAGCGCGAAGGGGACTTCCATAAATCACTAAAGAAAAAATCGTTTGATCCTCGGGAAATCTTACCACCTGCAGCTGTGGTGAACTTTGCTTATGCTCAAACAAAAGGTAAAGCTGTGAGTCTTAATGAATGGGCTGTGCGTTATGATAAAGGTAAGATCGTGTACAAAGTTAGCTTTGGTACAGCAGACAATAAAGAGGTACATGTGCGTATGGATGCAATGAATGGTAAATTGCTATCTGTTAAATTTGACGATTAATATATGATTGACTAGTTATTATATCTTAATAGTGCCTAGTTATTTTATTCTGAATATAATAATTAAATGCCTTAATACTATTTTTCTTAAAAAAATAACTAGTATTAAGGCATTTTTTGTGAAAGTTTGCTCATGAATGTGAAATTTTAGATATCGATACGTATATTTTGAAGCCGTTTATCCTTTATTTGTGGGATGAACGGCTTTTGATATATTTTTCATGGAATTTTTAAGTATAAAGTAAATCCCATAGGATTTCATAGGAATTATATATAAATTCATTCTAAACTCACTATAAAATAAGCTTTTAATAGTGCTTCTACATTTTGACTTCATAGACTGTCGATAGTATGTGTACCAGTCGAAAGACAAACTCAAGTATATCTGAAATTTCCAAGCTATATATCTACAAGTCCATGCTAGATATATGTTTTGGAACTTACATGATGACATTGAGTTGACTGGAAATATACATGCGTAAAGTTGCATGTAAATGAATTAATAAGGAGGACAATATGAAAAAATCTATTTTAAAAAGTAGTATTGCTTTAGCAGTGGCTGGCGTATTTGGTGCCACTGTAGCTGTAACCGCAGCTGAACCAGTAACTCCAATGCCTGTTACACAAGAAACAGCGAGTGCAGCGACTCCAGCACAACCAGTTACTGACCCAGTAGTTCCTACTACAGCGGTGGCTCCAGATGTGGCTACTACTGCAGTTGCACCTAAAACTCCGGTAGCTCCTGTAGCAGACGGTAATCAAGTAGGTACCGCAGTTCGTAATACTACACCAGTTCCAACAGCTACACAAGATGTTAAAACACCAGTAGCTCAAGAAACTGTAGTACCTAGTACAGAAAATCCTGCAGCAGCAGTTCCTACTATTGAAACTGCATCTGTAGCTAAAGCTCCTAGTGAAACAAGAGTAGTACGCGGTGGCGATAAAAAATCTGAATCTGTAGCAAAGCATGATAAAGAAGTTAAAAATACTAAAAAAGCTGCAGTTGACAAAGCGCCTAAAGTAAAAGTTGTGAAAGACGAAAAAAAGGCTGATAAAGAAGAGCCTACTAAAGAGGAAAAAAAAACTCTAAAAGTAGAAAATCACAACCTAGCACAACCAATCAGCAAGAAGGCGTAGTAGACCAAAATAGTATTTTCGTAGTTGGTGCTAATTATTTAATTGACCAATTCGAAAGTAAATTTGGAAACTCCAAAATCACTAATGTATCCTTCAAAACTCAAGGTAAAACTGCCATCTATGAAGTAGCTGGTTTTAATACTAGTGGTGCTCATTCTATGACTCTAGATGTGGCTACTGGTAATGTAACGGATGGTACTCCTAAAGCATATGATGCATCTATGGAAGCTAGTGCTATTGATGCTGGAACAGTAATACCTCCACATGTGGCAATTAATGCAGCTTTCGTACAGTCTGGCAAGGTAGCGACTGGTATTAATGCGTGGTCTCTTGCTAATCAAAATGGTAAACCACTATATACCATAGAATTCCATGATGCACAAAATAAACCGATATCCGTTGTATTGGATGCTAAAACAGGGACGGTAGCAAAATAAGTTGATCTCCTATTCTATAGCGCTGTAAAGCAAACCCTTTCAAAAACGAACACTAAGCACTCAAAACTATACACACATAACATAAATACACTTACACACACATACACAACACACAAAAACACACACAATAAACAACACACACAATAAACAATTACACACAGCCCTCTGGATTGGATAGATAAACATTGACTCTCTCCTATGCCATCTATCGTTCAGAGGGCCCCTTATGAATTGTGGTTCCCTCCGAATCATAAGATTATATACTTGGTATATATACTCTCTCTCACAATAAGAACGTAACTGCTTTACAGCACGCTGGGTATAGGAGAGCAAGAAAGCCCGTATCACATGTAGAATTCTACATGTGATACGGGCTTTCTTTATTTTACATAGGTTAAATATATTGTCGTGGTACGCGCTCTGAGAATCCACAAAAGATCTCATAAGGAATTGTGGAAGCAAGGGCTGCAATTTCTAAAGCAGAAATGCTTTCATGACCTTGAGACCCTAGAAGCACCACCTTATCGCCAGGCTTTACCGTGATTGTATCCGGAACAGAAACCATGAATTGATCCATACAAATACGACCTACTACGGGACAACGAGTGCCATGAATCAGTACGGTGCCCCGATTGGATAAACTACGAGGGTAGCCATCCGCATAGCCTACAGGGATAGTAGCAATTGTCATTGGTTCAGTTGTGATATAGGTAGATCCATATCCAATGCCTTCGCCAGCAGGGATATGTTGTACATGAACAACTTCACTATGGAAAGATAAAACAGGTTTTAAGCCCAATCGATTTGGCACATCAAGAGATGGCATGATACCGTATTGAATAATACCAGGACGAGCATCTGTGAATAGACTATCTTTGACAGATAAAAGACCTGCACTGTTGGCGAGGGAGAAACGGTAATCTGCTTCTGGACGGAATGCTCGTATTTCATCTACCATGCGATGAAATTTTTGCGTTTGGCTATGGGCGTGTGATTGATCCGCCGCATCAGCATTGCTCATGTGAGAGAAGAATCCGTCTATTTCCAAATTTTCGTAGGACTCAATGCGTTTGATAAACTCAATGGCATCCTCAGGCTTGATACCGATGCGATGCATGCCTGTATCAACGGCAACAGCAACGCGAATAATCATGTCGTGATTATCGGCTACTTTATTGAGTGATTCCAAGTCGGTAGATTCACAAACGGCAGGAATCGAATTAGTGTCTGCCACAAGTTCAAAGGATTGTGGCCTTGTGAGTCCTAATAAATAAATAGGTACCATAATACCTGCATTGCGAAGTGGTACGGACTCCTCTGGAATAGCAACGGCTAAGGATTCGTAACCTTCCTCCACGGCAATACGCCCCATCATAACACTGCCGTGGCCGTAGCCATTGGCCTTGATGACAGCTGTAGACGTACTCCATTCAGGTAAACTATCTTTAATTTTACGCAAATTCTCGCGAACGAGACTTGTATTTATGGTCAAATAGGTAGGTCTCATTGTATTCCTCAATTCTATATAACATTACTTTTATTTTATAACTTTTGGGGAATTACACAATACTTTTGTGAAAGTTATATACAGAAAAATGAGTTTTACTTTGAATTTTATAGGATTTATACATATATTATATACAATTATTGTGAAAGTATACTAATTAGTTGTGAAAGTATATTAATTGGTATAGGTAGTTGATATATAATAGAAGTTATTTTAGTATAAAATTATATAAATAATAGTATAATTTATGTATAATTTATATAGAAGTGGTATTACCTATGTTTTAGGCTATTCAATTTAGGAGGTTCTCATGAGTGAACGTGTAGTAGTGGTAAATGCAGGTAAAATGAATTATGACCATGCATTGGATTTCTCCATATTATCTAATGATGTGCAGGTCTACGAAGATAGTACGAATGCTGAGCTTATTGAACGGATTCAAGGTGCTCGTGTTGTGGTTACAAAAGAATTGCCTGTAAGTGCCGAATTGCTTTCACAATTTCCTGATACTGTAGAGCTTATCGTAGAAGCAGGTACTGGCTATAATAATATTGACCTTGATGCAGCAAAGAAAAAGGGCATCACTGTGTGCAATATTCCTGCGTATAGCACAGAGCGTGTAGCACATACAGTGATCATGATGATCCTCAATTTTGCTTCTACCATGCAGCAACAAATTGGTATGCTTGTTAAAGGTGATCGCAGCAATTTCACGAAATACCTTCAAGTGAGCCATACAGAAGTGAATGGTAAAACATTAGGTGTTGTCGGAGCTGGTCACATCGGTATGGAAGTCATCAAAGTTGCAAAAGCGCTAGGCATGAACATCTTAGTGCATACACGTACACCAAAGGCTGATGGTGATGGCATTCGTTATGTGAGCCTTGATGAACTGCTAGAAAATAGTGACTATATTTCCTTACATTGCCCGCTAAATGACCAAACTAAACATCTTATTAATAAAAAAACAATCGGTAAGATGAAGCCTAATGCGGTCATTGTGAATACGGGCCGTGGACTTCTCATTAATGAAAGGGATCTTTGTGAAGCATTAGCCGCTAAACGTATCGCTGGGGCCGGTCTCGATGTACAAGAGGTAGAGCCTCCTGCAGAGGATAGTCCTCTCTATACACTAGATAACGTCATCATTACTCCGCACATGGGTTGGAAAGGCCTTGAAACACGTCAACGCTTGGTAGGCATTATTCGAGATAATGTACAAGCCTTCTTTAAGGGGGAACCAATCAATGTTGTATCTTGATAAATTTTAAATAATTATATAATAGGTTCTATAACGGCATGGAAGTAATTGTCTAATTCTGTAGGCGATTCTTTCATGCCGTTTTTTACCCACCATAACACCATTTCCACAAAGCTACCTGAAATATGATTAATAATAAAGTCATCCGGTAGATTTGTATTTGCTTTACGGTCTTGGTTGATAAAATATCCTTGTACCAACTCATTTAGATGATCCCTGAAATAGCGCAAAAAGATTTCGTTATTATCACTAGCTAGTAGTTCGAGGATTTTATTTTCATTTTGCTGTAAATGTTGTAATAAATGACCAAATACTGAGACAGGGTAAATACTTTGTTGATACAGCCCATGAGCATGCGGTAAGTGATTAATACTATCTTTTATATGTAAAAATAAGTCTTCGCAGAGTGCTTCTAGCAATGCCTCTTTTGTGTCGAAATGAGCATAAAATGTGGTGCGTCCAATATCTGCAGCACTAATGATTTCCTGAACGGTGATTTTGTCATATGCCTTATTAGATAATAAGTCGTTAAAAGCTATAAATATGGCTTTACGAGTCCTTTTCTGTCTACGATCCATATTAACTCCTGTCATACTTTTAGTACAAAACATCATATATGTTCCGTAATGAACATATATGATGTTTTATATATTGTATTAAAACCATAGGTTGATACAATTAAAGTGAACAAAGTGTTCGCTATCGTAATTATTGTACTGTAAGTATAGTCATAATTCAATTCATATTGATAGTGAAAGTCTGATAAGGGGATTGCTGTATGGTACATCGAATACATGATATATTATCTGGTTTATATATGACGATTTTAGCAGGGCTATTTTTACTGCTTGATGGGATTCCGCATTTGATAGAGGAGTTTGGTGGACAGAGTCCGTTTCAAAATATATTCCCTTTTGAGCCTTCTTGGGTTACCGTTATTATTTGTGGTTTTCCTCTTGTATATTTATCTATTCGAAGGATCGTATATAATAAGGGAATTAGTAAAATCTCATCAGCTCTATTAATTTCCATGGCTATGTTTGCAGCCATTGCCATTGGCGATATATTTGCGGCTGGTGAGGTAGCGTTTATTATGGCTTTAGGGGCCCTCCTTGAAGAAGCAACTACAGAGCGAGCAAAAAAAGGGTTAAAGAAGTTAATTTCATTAGCACCTGTTAAGGGCCGTAAAATACAGGCTAACAAGGAAATAATGGTTCCTGTAGAGTCTATACAAAGCGGTGATTATTTACGAATCCTTCCGGGCGAAACAATCCCTGTAGATGGATGCATTATTAATGGTGAAACAACGGTAGATCAATCCATTATGACAGGAGAGTCTATACCTGTTGATAAAACAATTGATGATGATGTATTTGGCGGAACGATTAACTGTTTTGGTGCCATAGATATTATAGCTACCAAAGTGGGCGAAGATAGTTCTATTCAAAAAATGATTCAACTTATTAAAAATGCGGAACAGAAACAGGCTCCGATTCAGCGTATAGCTGATATTGTTGCTAGTCGATTGGTTCCTATTGCATTGATGATTGCATGTATAGGCTATTTAGTAACTGGTAATATCATCGTCGGTGTTACTGTGTTGGTTGTGTTTTGTCCTTGTGCATTGGTGCTTGCTACACCTACTGCGGTTATGGCCGCTATTGGTCAAGCTACTAAACATGGCGTTATTATTAAATCTGGTGAAATTCTTGAAACTATGGGAAAAGTAGATACCATGGCATTTGATAAAACCGGCACATTAACACGTGGTCAGTTATCAGTTCAATCTATTTTAGCCGTTGATACAGATTATAGTGAGATTGATATTCTTCAATTAGCTGCATCTGTAGAGGCTAAGAGCGAACATCCTATTGGCAAGGCTATCGTTTCTCATGCCATAGAGCAAGATTTAGAAATACTTGATACTACTTCATTTACGATGTCTGTAGGTAAAGGGATTATAGCCGTAATAAAAGGTCGGGAATTATATTGTGGAAATGAACGATTTCTTGAAGAGCATAATATTATTGTATGTGATTCTATTCAAAAAGCCATTAATGTATATCGAAGTGAAGGAAAGGTATCTGTCATTATTGCAGATAAAGAGCATATTATAGGTATCATTACATTATCTGATACAATGCGAAATGATGCGATAAATATGATATCTGCTATCTCAAGCTTAGATATGACAACAGTATTACTTACTGGTGATAGTAAAGAAGCAGCTACATATATTGGAAAGAAATCTGGCGTTTCCGAAATACATGCGGAGCTTTTACCAGGAGAAAAAGTAAGTATTATCGAATCATTGCAAGGGAAACATCACAAGGTTTGTATGGTTGGCGATGGAATTAACGATGCACCGGCTATGAAGACTGCTGATGTGAGTATTGCAATGGGGACTATTGGTAGTGATATTGCCATAGAAACAGCAGACATTGCTTTGATGAGTGATGACCTTAGTAAAATTCCTTATATTAAACGATTATCAGATGCTACGATTAAAACTATAAAATTTAGTATTGCTTTATCAATGGTCATTAATTGTATCGCTATTATTCTCTCATTGCTTGAGGTTTTGACGCCTACTACAGGTGCATTAGTGCATAATGTGGGATCTTGTTTAGTGGTCCTCATCGCTGCCCGTTTGTATGATAGAAAGTTTATTTAAATGCAATAAGAGCCGTCCCCGGTTGTATGGGGGCGGCTCTATTGATTAGGGCTATCATAGATCAAGTCTTGGTATATATATTTATATATATCAAGGGAGGTAGTTATCCTCAAACTTGATTATGATTGATGTTGTGTTTTGATGGGACTCCACCAATGGCGTCTATAGGCCTTGATGCCTTCCACCACGGTTCTTGTCGCTTTAGCTGCAATATCTTTCGTTGCAGCTGGGATGCCCTCTAGGCGATAGGGAATACCTAACTCCTTATATTTAGCAATACCCATAACGTGATAAGGTAAGCAATCAACGGCTTGTAAATTTTTCAGAGATCCTAGAAAAAAGCCTAGACGATAGTGACGATCGGCATTATCTGTAATCGTAGGGACTACTACGTGACGAACCCAAATCGGAACTTCCACGTCTGCCGTCAATCGAGCAAACCCGAGAATGGGCTCTAACGGTTTACCGGTTAACCATAAATGCTTGGCTGGATCGATTTCCTTAATGTCTAGGATGACGAGACTAGTTACACTGAGTAATTTACGGTATGCCACCTCTTGGTGGGGGTCAAAACAAATTCCACTTGTATCTAAACAGGTATGGACGTTTCTTTCACGGAAATATGTGAAAAGCTCAATAACAAAGTCGATTTGCATAAGAGCTTCCCCACCTGTGACGGTGATACCACCATTAGTATAAAATTGGCGGTTACGTTCGTACTGGTCCCATAATTCCTTTACGGTCATGAATTTAGCATTATCGCTAGTTTCATCCCATGTATCAGGATTATGGCAATAAGCACAGCGCATAGGGCATCCTTGAAGAAATACCACCATGCGCATGCCTGGACCATCAACCGTACCCATCGTTTCAACCGAATGAATACGTCCAGTCATAGGAAACCTCGATTAGATACGTTGATGGAATGTACGGGAAATAACTTCGTCCTGTTGTTGTTTTGTCAATTTGTTGAAGTGCACCGCATAGCCGGATACACGAATCGTCAATTGAGGGTACAACTCAGGATGTTTTTGAGCGTCTAACAATGTTTCACGAGTAAACACGTTAACGTTCAAATGATGGCCGCCCTTTTGGGAATAACCATCCAATAACTCTACCAAGTTATCAACTTGTTGGTTGCTCATGGGTATAACCTCCTTTCAACCAAGACTAACACTCGTATCGATGCCGGTGAAAGCAGTTCGATACTGTGGAAGATTTTACTTATCTTCCTCTATAGTAACATTTGGTTCGCTGCATGCGAAGTTTGTATTGCTGTTAGGTAATTGAGATGGATCTAACTCAATATCAAAATCGCTAACGGAAACAAATGTTTCACCAGATTTACCTAATGCATCCGGAATGATAGAGAAGGTATTAGAAATACCATCGGAGCAATCACGCCATGGCATTTTAGCTACGGATGCCAACGAGGATACAGCACCGTGAGAATCACGACCGTGCATTGGGTTCGCGCCAGGAGCGAAAGCTTCGCCAGCTTTACGGCCATCTGGAGTAGAACCTGTAGCAGTACCATATACTACGTTGGAAGTAATTGTTAACAAGCTCATAGTTGGAACGGATTGACGATATGTAGGATGTTTACGAATCTTGTTCATAAATGTGGAAACAACCTTTGCTGCCAAGCTATCTACACGGTCATCATCGTTACCATATTTAGGGAAGTCACCTTCGATTTCGAAATCAACAGCGATGCCATTTTCGTCACGGATAGGTTTTACCTTAGCATATTTAATAGCGGATAAGGAGTCTGCTACTACGGATAAACCAGCGATACCAGTTGCAAACCAACGAGTTACCTTGCGGTCATGCAATGCCATTTCTAGTTTTTCATAAGCATATTTATCGTGCATGTAGTGAATGATGTTCAAGGCATTTACATATACGCCTGCCAACCATTCCATCATGTCGTCGAATTTTTCCCATACTTCGTCAAATTCTAAGTATTCGGAAGTGATAGGGCGGTATTTAGGACCAATTTGTTTCTTCAACTTTTCGTCAACGCCACCGTTGATAGCGTAAAGCAAGCATTTCGCCAAGTTGGAACGAGCACCAAAGAATTGCATTTCTTTACCGATACGCATTGGGGATACGCAACATGCGATGGCGTAGTCATCACCAGAGTTAGGACGCATCAATTCGTCATTTTCGTATTGAATGGAAGATGTTTCAATGGATAATTTCGCACAGAAACGGCGGAAACCGATAGGCATGCGAGGGGACCATAATACAGTGAGGTTTGGCTCTGGAGCAGGGCCAAGGTTAGTCAATGTATGTAGGTAACGGAAGGACATCTTAGAAACCAATGTACGGCCGTCAGTACCCATACCACCGATGGATTCAGTGGTCCAAACAGGGTCACCTGTGAACAAATTGTTGTATTCGTGGATACGTGCGAAGCGAACCATGCGCAATTTCATAATGAAATGGTCTACGAATTCTTGGATTTGTTCCTCTGTGTATGTGCCGTTGCGAAGGTCTCGTTCCGCATAGATATCGAGGAATGTGGAGTTACGACCAATGGACATAGCAGCACCGTTTTGCTCTTTAATAGCACCAAGATAGCCGAAGTAAATCCATTGCATAGCTTCACGAACATCCTTAGCTGGTTTGGAAATATCATAGCCATAGGATGCTGCCATCTCTTTCAATTCTTTCAAAGAGCGGATTTGATCTTGTATTTCCTCACGGTCGCGAATAACATCTTCTAGCATGTCACCCATTGTAATGCTAAATTGTTCTTTTTTATCTTCAATGAGATAATCAACACCGTAAAGAGCGATACGACGATAGTCACCGATAATACGACCACGGCTATACGCATCTGGTAAACCAGTTACAATGTGAGCTGTACGTGCAGCTCGCATTTCTGGAGTATATACATCAAATACGCCATCATTGTGAGTTTTGCGATGTTTCTTAAAGAAGTCCTCTGTTTGCGGATCCATTTTGAATCCGTATTCTTCGATAGCGGATTTTGCCGTACGCAAACCACCATATGGGAACATAGCGCGTTTCAAAGGTTTGTCAGTTTGCAAACCAACGATTGTTTCAAGGTCTTTGTCGATATATCCTGGCGCATGGGCAGTAATGTGTGTGGCCACAGAAGTATCAGCATCGAGCATGCCGCCTTTTTCACGTTCTTCTTCATAAAGCTTCATTACTTGTTCCCACAATTTTGTTGTTCGTTCTGTAGGACCAGCAAGGAAGGAATCGTCCCCTTCATAGGGAATATAGTTTCTTTGAATAAAGTCGCGTACATCAACGGCTTTATCCCACACACCTGTGTTAAAATCTTTCCATGCAGTATGTTGCATTTTGCACCTCCATAAAAGGATATAACTATAGATTTCTATGCCTATAGTGTACAATGTTTGTAACAATTCCACAATGAATAGATGATATAGATTTTCAATACATACTATGCGATTTTGTGAAGTATCTTATAAATTTCCATAAGTCGAATTGTTGAATTTTACTTGTATATAGAGGATTATATAAGTTTTTTCTTTTTGTGATCTCACTTGATGTATACATAATAATATGAAATTGCATATCAATATTATTTAGGGAAATAAAAATTTCATTAAAGAGGATGAAGGCGGATTATTCAATAGTATGATCGGATAGTTTATATTTGTGTACTGTTCGGAGGCCGTTTATATCTTGTACAGAATCAGCCTGTAAGTCTTTATAAATGCACACATATTGCAATGCTACGGAACGTTGCTGGCCAGGAAAACAAGCGTTTCTTTTCTTCGCTGACATCATATACTATACTTTGAGCAGCTCTTGTTGAAGAGTAATTGATATTGCCTAATATAGGAGGTCACATTATGGATTTTAATGAAAAATTACGGGAGTATAGAAAAGAATCCGGATTATCTCAAGGGAAATTAGCGGAAACGCTCAATGTGTCGAGACAGGCCATAACAAAATGGGAATCGGGCAATGGGATGCCTGATATTTCAAATTTAAAGGCCCTTTCAGCTGTATTCAATATTTCTGTGGATGAATTACTTTCAGAAGAAGCGGTTAAACTTCGATATCCTTATGAAAGTATTGTAGAATACGATATCGATGAGATAAAACATTTCGACATTAAACTGGGTTCTGTTAATCGCGTAAAAATGAGAGCTGGAGAGGGTGAGAAGATAAAGGTTCAACTGGTCAGTGATACTATTGAAAATTTGACGGAACTGGTGAAAGTAAAAATCGATGATATCAAAAGGCGTATCGATGTGGATGTAAATCGTTCCAAATCCTTATCTGAAGAGCTTGTAAAAGAACATCTGTCGATTTTTATAAATTTGCCTGAAAAATATATGGGAGATACGGAGTTAGCGACCCATTGTGAAAAACTGGAGCTATTTGATATTATTAGTGAAAAGTTTGAGCTAGATGGAGAGGCTAAAGAAATTTATATTGCCGGCGGTAACAGTCATATAGAGTTGGATAACAACTCTCCAATGGAGATATATGTAGCGGATTATACGGGGCGAATTGATGTGAATCAGATATCGGCGAAATCTCGGCTGCATGTCCCTCACGAGTATGCTTTCAAAGCGGTGAAAAAAGGTATTCGCACTAAATTGCTCTTTGAAGATCGTGGACATCTTGTAGACGATTTTTCTGTGTCTGAATCAGAAAATCAAATTGAAATTAATGGAATCAATAGTGAACTTACAATAGTCAAGTTAAGTGAATAGTTGTATTAATTATATGGACATATTTGCTACATAGTTTTCATAAAGCGTTATTATTTGTTCCAACGACTTTGTTACACATTTTGTAGGTCCCATAAGGAAGAAATCATCCCCTTCATAGGAATAAAAAGTATGATTTAATTTCTTGTAGTTTCAGTGGTATATTATGGTACAATTTAGATAGTGTTATTAAGATATAATACATATAGATAACATTATCTTGGTAGAATTAATCAAGATAGAAATAATCTGGATAGAATATACGTGGATCAAAATTGATTATAAGATTGTATATGCGAATACTATTGAAAGGCGGATGTTAATGGCAAATCGAAAGAAAGCACTTTTAGGTGCTTCTGCTACTATTGCTGTGTGGGCTACTGCATTTCCTTTCAGTAAAATAGCATTACAATCCGCAGATTCATTAACGCTTTCTGTGGCAAGGGTCATGGGTGGCGCTTTACTTATGCTGGTAATCGGCGTTGTAAAAGGGCTACATATACCGACAACATGGCGTGAGTGGGGAGTATATATTCTGTTAGGCGCTACAGGGAATTTTGTTTACCAAGTTGTTTTTAACGAAGGCTTGCGCACAATTCCAGCGGCTACATCTAGTATTATTATGGCCTTGACTCCGATGACGACGGCACTGATGGCCATGATTGTTTATAAAGATAAAATTCGTCCCATAGGATGGGTATTTACAATAACGGCTTTTATTGGTGTAGCCATAATCATTCTTTGGAATTCGACCCTTACAATTCCTACAGGTGCATTATGGACCTTGCTAGGAATGACACTCTTTGCGGTTTATAATATCCTTAATCGTGGACTTAGTTTAAAAGGATATAAGCCTATTACCATTGCCATGTGGTCTATGTTTACAGGAGCTATTATGGCATTGCCCTTTGTGGAACATGCTATTGAATTGATTGTGGTGGCACCGATTAGTGCAAAATTTGCTATGGCCTATTTAGCATTCCTATCTAGTGCGTTAGGCTTTGTATTCTGGAGCTTTGCTTTGGAACATGCTGAAAAGGTTTCTGATGTAACTAATTTTATGTATATCTCGCCTATAGTGGCAGCTATTGTAGCAGCCTTCTTATTGGGGGAAATACCTAATATGGGCCTCTATATAGGGGCGCCTATTATACTAGGATCTTTATACCTTTTCAATCAATATAGATGATTAGATTAAATATAAAAAAACGTACATAGCACAGCGACTTTGGTACTATCCAAAATGGAACTAGACCAATGAAGCGTGCTTGTGTACGTTTTTTTATTTGCCCTATACCGTCATTCCTACAGTATAGTTTTCATATAGTTTTTTATAGTATCCGTTAAGTGCCATGAGTTCATCATGTGTTCCTTGTTCTACGATGGTGCCGTTTTCTACAACTAGTAAGAAATCGGCATTTTTTATTGTGGATAAGCGATGGGCAATAACGATACTCGTTCGACCTTTGAGGAGGGTGTTCATCGCTTTTTGAACCTCTACTTCGGTTCGGGTATCTACGTTAGCCGTTGCTTCGTCAAGGATGAGAATGCTAGGATCGGCTAAGAAGGCCCGAGCGATGGTAATTAATTGTCGTTGACCTTGGGAGAGATCATCACCACCTCGGTTGAGCATCGTATCATATCCATTGGGTAATGTACGAATAAAGTGATCTGCCATGGCAAGCCTTGCGACATACTCGATTTCTTCACGTGTAGCATTTGGCTTGCCGTAGCCAATGTTATTGGCGATAGTACCCGTGAAAATCCAAGCGTCTTGCAATACCATTCCTACCGTATTATGTAAGCTTTCACGAGACAAATCCCGAATATCTACACCGTCAATAGTAATGCGCCCATTTTTAATGTCATAAAAGCGCATGATGAGATTCACTAATGTAGATTTGCCAGCTCCGGTAGGACCTACGATGGCTACCATAGAGCCAGCTGGAATGTGAATATTAATATCCTTCATAAACACATTGGACGGTGTATAACCAAAATCAACATGCTCAAAATTGATTGTCCCCATATGAGCTTGATTACTTGGTTGATTGGCCGTCATAGATGTGTTAGCACTAATAGCTTTTGTATCAGTTTTTGATGAGCTGTTAGATAATGTCAATTTTCCATCATCAATTTCAGATGGTACATCAATTACCTCGTAAATCCGTCCTAAAGCGGCAGCAGTTTCTTGGAATTTTGTCATAATGTAGGAACTGCGGGATAGGGGATCCGATACTTGACCTACATAGAGGAAGAATGCTTGAATGTCACCGATGGATATAGAACCACGCAATACCATGAGACCGCCTTGGATAGCGACGAGGCAATAGGTAAATTGATTTAAAAATTTTACGAGCGGTTCTACAAGTTGACTGGTAAAAGCAGCACTTCGCATACTTTTAAATAGATTGTCGTTCAGTAATTCTACTTGGCTCGTGGTAGTCTCTTCCAGTCCAAAGGTTTGAATAATTGGTTTGCCTACAACGATTTCTTCTATGCCACTGTTGAAAGCTCCTAATGCATTCTGATTTCTTAGATACACGCGACGGGCTCGTTTAGAAAGCCACGTTAAGCATACGATACTAAGCAGTATGATGACGATAATGGATGCTCCCAAGATTGGACTGATCCAAAGCATCATAGCAGTGGCGCCGATGATTCCGATAATGGCGGACACGAGACCGGGCACGCCTTCACCTATGGTTTCTGCGACAGCATCTAAATCAGAGGTTAGACGGCTTAGAAGATCGCCACGTTGGTGATTGTGAAAGTATTCGATAGGCAAGGAGTATAAGTGCGTACTCATGCGTGTACGCAAGGCGAGTACTGTTTTTGATCCAATGGAGGCCATCATGTATTCGCCGAAGTACGTGAATAAAGCATGGCCTCCATAGATGGCGATAAGCCAGAGGATGAATGTATCAATAGAGGCGAATATGGTATTAATGTCTTGGTTTGTTTGTAATCCGCTAACAATAGCATCTACGACCTTGCCAAGTAATACTGGAGCTGACACCTCAAACATAGCTGCTGTGATAAGCGCTAAGATGAGGAGAAATAGCCAACCCCATTGGCTTTTAGAATCGATTAGGAAACGAAGTAATGGGCTCATTCTGTCACCTCCTGAGATGCTAAAATTTGTTTATATACGGTAGAGTTTTCAGCTAACTCATCATGAGTGCCATACCCTGCCACTTGACCTCTGTTGATGATTAAGATGTGGTCTGCTTTTTTTGCAGCACTTACCTTTTGCTCTACAGAGATGAGAGCGGGGCGATTGTCCTTTTGCAATTCCTCATGTAATACGGTGCGAACGGCACGCTCTGTGGTGCCGTCGAGAGCAGAGAAACTATCATCGAATATAAATAAATCAGGTTTGCGCACGAGCGCTCTAGCCATGGCAAGACGTTGGCGTTGACCTCCAGATAGATTAGTACCACCTTGGGAGACGATATATTGGTAACCACCTTCAAGGCGACTAATAAATTCATCCGCCTTAGATAATCGGCATGCATTTTCTATATCTTGAACTGAAATATCTTGGCTTGGTGCAGCACCGTAACGGATGTTCATTTCTACAGTCCCTGTAAATAAGTAGGCTTTTTGTGGGACATAACCGATGCGTGAGCGTAAGTCATCTACATTCCATTCATAGATGGATTTGCCTTTGAAGAGAATGTCTCCAGACTCAATGGAGAATAGGCGAGGGATTAGGTTTGTAATCGTACTTTTACCAGAACCAATGTCACCCATAATAGCCAATGTTTCACCGTGATGAACGGTAAAGGAAATATTTTCTAAAGCCGGCGATTCTGCATTATCGTAACGGAACGTAACATTGCGAAATTCCAGAAGTGGAGTATCATCGTTTGCCGATGCCGATGCCGATGCCGATGCCGATGCCGATGCCGATGCCGATGCCAAATCTATAAAATTTCTACTATCTTTTTGGTTCACTATATAATAGGTGTCTAAATTTGTATTTTTATTATATGGGTCAGGGAATGTATCGGAGTTTTCGTGTTCCAATAATTCTCGAATACGGGTGTAACATACGATAGCTTCGGGTATATCTATGATGACGAAAATAGCCATGAGCATACTTAAGAGGATAAGGTTAGCGTATTCAATAACGGCCATAATGTCACCTATTTGTAGGGAACTTATGCTTACGTTATAGCCTCCGAGCCAAAGGATAGCAACGGTACTCATGTTAAAGAGAATTAATATAGTAGGTAAACCAATAGCAAAGGTTTGGCGTAATCTTTTATTTAGTTGAGCTGTTTCTGTAAAAATTTCTATTTCTTTAGTATTTTCGTAATGTCTTCTATTGAACGCTCGTATAACAGGCATGCCCACAATATGATCACGTACCATATCGGTAATAGTATCTAGTTTTAGTTGCAAAGCCTTAATCACAGGTAAGGCGCGATTTTCAATAAAGATTATGGTCAGTATCATGAACGCCATAACAGCGAGGATGACGAGACCTAGTTGCCAGCTCTTATAGAAGGTTAGTCCTAGACCAATACATATCATGAGAGGCATAGGGAGAATCATATTTAAACCTTCTCCTAGAACTGATTGAATTTTCTCAACGTCTCGACTGGTCCGCATGAGTATGGTGCCTGTACCAAAGTGTGTAAAGTCGCGTAGTGAAAAGGCTTGTATAGCTTTCACCAAATTGTCGCGCAATACCTTGCCTATAGAGGCTGAAATATGAGCGCTCATAGCAACACCTAGGATTGCAGACAATACGGTTAATAGTGCAACGATAAGCATCGTTGCGCTAGAGTTAGTAATCATCTCTAAATTACCATGGAGGACACCTTCATTGATGATGGTAGCCGTTAAGGTTGGTATATATAAAGTGCCTGCTACATTGAGTAACGAAAGAAGTGACACTATGATAATAGAAAACCATAAAGGTTTTATATAATTAGAAATTAGCTTCATTTCAATCCTTTCGACATATCTTTCGATATATTAGTAATTTTCGATGTTTATATTGTATTGTATAAAACCAAAAATATCTAGTAAAAACTATTACTAAAAGTTTAGTATTAATCAATAAGTATTATGACGAATATTATATTCTCACTAAAAAAATTCTGCTATACTGTATTAGCAATTTTGCAGTTTTATTTTTAGTAAGGAGTGTTCTTAATGAAGTTGAATTGGAAATTATTTGCACCGCTTGTAGTAGCTATTCTTGTATGGCTCATCGGTGCTCCTGAAGGTCTTAGCGCAAATTCTTGGATTTATGTAAGTATTTTTGCAGGCCTTGTGGTGGGGTTGATTTTAGAACCAATGCCACCAGCTTTCATCGGTATCATTGCTGTTACCGTATCTATGTTATTTAAGGTTGGTCCAGCACCTATTATAGACAAAGCAACTGGTGTAGCAAAGGCTATTACGGATGCCCAAGCTATCAGCTGGGGACTTAGCGGTTTCTCTAATGCCATCGTGTGGTTGATATTCGCAGCATTTATGATCGGTATCGGTTATGAAAATTCTGGTCTTGGTCGACGTATTGCATTGTTCCTCGTAGCCAAGCTTGGAAAGTCCTCTTTAGGCCTTGGGTATGCTATTGCTATTACTGACCTTGTGTTGGCTCCATTTATTCCAAGTAATGCGGCTCGTTCTGGTGGTACGATTTATCCAATTGTATCTAGTATTTGTCCGATGTTCGATTCTTACCCCGATAAGAATCCTCGTAAAATTGGTTCCTATTTGAACTGGGTAGCATTGGCAACAACTTGTGTATCTAGCTCTATTTTCTTGACTGGTGCGGCGCCAAATCCATTGGCTCTTGAATTGTCTGCAAAGTCGGGTATCGTAGCTGCCAACTGGGGCACATGGTTCCTAGCATTCTTGCCAGTGGGTATTATACTATTTATCATCACACCATTATTGACCTATGTATTCTGTAAACCGGAGGTAAAAGGGTCCCCTGAAATTGCAGCATGGGCAAAGGATGAATATAAGAAATTAGGCTCCATGACACGCAGTGAAATCTTTATGGCCTTGATTTCTGTGTTAGCTCTTGTATTGTGGATTGGTGCTTCTACATTTAAAATCAACCCAACTACAACGGCTTTAATTGTTATTATCTTGATGATTTTTACTAAGATTATGACTTGGCAAGATTTCCTTGCTAACAAACCAGCATGGAATGTTTTGACTTGGTTTGCCACACTTGTGCCGATGGCTTCTGGGCTTAAGAATGTAGGCTTCTTAGAATGGCTTGCTAAATCTGCAGGTGGTTCTTTAGTTTCTTTAGATCCAACAATGGCTGTTCTTGGCTTGTTATTAGCATTTTGCTTACTTCGTTACTTCTTTGCTTCTGGCACCGCTTATGTAACAGCTATGGTAGGTTTGTTTGCTACTTTAATTCTTCAGATTCCTGGTGTTGATCCAGCTCAAGTTATGTTGATTCTTTTAGTACCAATGGGAATTATGGGGATTCTTACCCCTTATGGTACTGGTCATAGCCCAATTTGGTTTGCTAGTGGCTATAATAAAGGCCCTGAATTTTGGAAACTAGGTGCTATCTTTGGGATTATCTACCTTGCAATCTTTATTGTAGTGGGTATTCCATGGATTCAGTTCGTAATGCCACTTTTAGGATAGGCTTTCCGCCGCCATATGTCTCTCTGCGCTCCATTCTGACGCAAGTCGCTGGACAGACATATGGCGGCTTTTTCTATCATAAAATGGCATAACTCACTTCGGGAGGGCAAGTCGCTTAGAAGATACAATGCGGCTTCTTTTTATCCTGAAATGGCAATACTCACTTCAGGAAAAGCAAGTTGAGCTTACAGAACACTTCGAGGGGCTTCCTTTATATCCGAAAATGGCATAAATCACTATGTGTTATAATAGCGCATATAGGTGTATTTATAGGCGTGAGGTATTATGTCTTTTTTTGAGCGGGTAGTACAGTCAATTTTATATGAGATTGGTTGCATTTTAATCGGTTGGATCGTGATGCAGTTTGTTCCGCATGAGGGGCAGCCTCTGGTCTTGATGATTATTTTTTCCTTACTTGCTATGGTTTGGAATTTTGTGTTTAACTGGATATTTGATAAACTAGTACCGGGTGACCGATTAGCGCGAGGTCCTGTAATCCGTACGGTTCATGCGGTGTTGTTTGAAGGTTTGTTTATGCTTGCTACAGTGCCGATTATTATGTACATGATGCATATGAGCTTTTGGATGGCTTTTGTTACAGATATAACGATGACATTAGTCATATTAGGTTATACGTATGTTTATAACTGGGTATATGATCGGGCACGTTTATTATTCGTAGAAGCTTAGTTTTAATATATGAGGTAAGTACCTCTTGAAAAATCTATATCGTATAGTAGGAGGTTCTTATGTCTACAAAATCTATTACGGGCACAGGTCTCTTGTTGGCCGTTGCCTTATTGGCGCAAAGCTTGCGCCTCATGTTTCCATTTATTCCGAACCAAGTGAGTATGTTCCTCATCGGTTCCATTACATCTGCTACATTTGTTTTAGCGACGTGGCGCTATGGTTGGAAAAATGGACTCGTCATCGCTTGGATTGCTCCGGTAGTGGCGCATTTACAAGGTATGTTGCCGTTGCCGCCATTCATTTTGATTACGGCTCTTGGCACGACAGCCTATGTATTCGTAGCACACTGGTTAGAACATAAACCAAAGGTATTGCTCATCATTGTGGCGGCTTTGGTAAAAGCCGGCGTACTCTTTGGAGGGTACTCCTTGTTCTTCTCCTTGTTCCAATTTCCACCAAAGATTGTAAATACCATGCTTTTTGTAGCTAGTTGGCCTCAATTGGTAACATCTTCTTTAGGTATTATTTTGGCATTACTTATTACAAAACGTACTAAAAATTAGTCTAACTTAACTTAGAGTTATGACAACCCATTCAAAATAGATATGACTTTTTCGGGGCACTCAGGCAGTATGAGTGCCCATTTTTGTTGACCTTAGTCATTGTCTACTTTTATAATTAACATATTGTATACAAATATGAGGAGTTGATAGGAATGAAATTTAATACAAAATGTGTTCACGGCAGTGGTAAACCAGATAGCACTGGTGCAATTTCCCCTGCAATCTATATGTCTAGTACATTTTCTCATCCAAAGTTGGGGGATACAACAGGTTATCAATATTCGCGCGAGTCTAATCCAACGCGCGACCGTTTGGAACAATTGATAGCTGGCCTTGAAGAAGGTACAGATGCATTGGCATTTTCCTCCGGTATGGCAGCTGTGGACGCAGTATTCCACCTATTCTCTCCTGGAGATCACATCATCTTAGGTGATGATTTATATGGTGGTTCTATCCGTATGTTCACAAATATTTACGAACAGAACGGCATTGAGTTCACTTATGTAGGCACCTCTGATCTTGATGCGGTGAAAGCTGCTTTTAAACCGAATACAAAGGCTGTTTATATTGAAACACCGACAAATCCTATGATGGAGATTACCGATATTCGTGCACTCTGTGCATTGGCGCATGAACGTAATGCGCTAGTGATTATCGACAACACATTTTTGAGTCCATATTTCCAAAAGCCATTGACCTTGGGTGCCGATATTGTCGTTCATAGTGGTACAAAATTCATCGGTGGTCATCACGATGTAATTTCTGGTTTTACTATTGTAAAAGACGAAGAAATCGCCGCAAAATTGCGTTTAACGTACAAAACCGTAGGTGCATGTTTATCTGCTATGGATAGCTGGCTCGTTATTCGCGGCGTAAAAACATTGGCACTTCGTATGGAGCAACACCAAAAGAATGCCATTGCTCTTGCGGAATGGCTAAAGACACAACCTAAGGTAACAAAAGTATTGTTCCCAGGACTTCCTGAACATCCGGGCTATGAAATCAATAAAGCTCAAACAACAGGCTTTGGCGGCATGTTATCCTTCGAAGTAGATAGCGAAGAAACGGCTAAACAAGTATTAGAAGGTATTGAGCTTATTCAATTCGCTGAAAGTCTTGGTGGTACAGAATCCTTGTTGACATACCCTGTAACGCAAACACATCCAGATTTAAAACCGGAAGATGCAGAACGTAAAGGTATTACACGTCGTTTGTTGCGTTTATCTGTAGGGATTGAAGATACAGAAGACTTGATTGCAGACTTGGAACAAGCTTTTAATAAATAAAGGAGTTCCTATGGGACAATATAACTTTGATCAAATTTTAGATAGAACGCACACGAAATCTTTAAAATATGATTTTGCTGTAAAACGAGGCAAACCTGCGGATGTGTTGCCATTCTGGGTAGCGGATATGGATTTTGAAATTCCCCCTGAATTGAAGCAAATTTTATTAGACCGCGTAAACCATGGTGTGTTCGGATATACCGAGTCCGACGACGAATACTTTGATGTGTTACAAAATTGGTTTAGCACTCGTTTTAACTGGATTCCAGAACAAAAATGGCTTGTTAAAACGCCTGGGATTGTATTTGCTTTGGCGATGGCGGTGCGAGCTTTCACCAAGGAGGGTGAAGGTGTGCTCATCAACCAACCAGTGTACTACCCATTTAGCATGGTTATTGATGACAACAATCGGCATCTTATCAATGTGCCGCTCATCAAAGGCGAAGAGAGATATACTATCGACTTTGAAGGCATTGAGCGAGCTATCGTTGAGGAAAATGTTACATTATTCCTCTTGTGTAACCCCCATAATCCGGTAGGACGCGTGTGGACTGAGGACGAGTTGAAACGCCTCGGCGATATTTGTATTAAACATAATGTGCTCATTGTGAGCGATGAAATCCATGCAGATTTTGTATGGAAAGGGCATACGCATAAGGTCTTTGCCGCTCTTGGTGAAAGCTATGCAGAACACTGTATTGTATGTACAGCACCTAGTAAGACCTTCAACATTGCAGGCTTACAAGTAAGTAATATTTTCATTCCTAATGATTCCTTACGCCGCCGTTTTATCAAAGAAATCGATCGTGCTGGTTATAGCCAATTGAACACGATGGGGATTGTGGGCTGTGAAGGGGCCTACAAAGTAGGGGCTCCTTGGCTTGATGAATTGAAAGAATATATTCAAGACAATATTCAATTTACCATCGACTATATAGCAAAATATATGCCAAAAATCCATGTGTATCGGCCTGAAGGGACATATCTCATGTGGCTAGATTGTTCTCAATTGCCGCTGAGCCCTAAAGAGCGAGATGAATGGATCGTTAATGATGCCAAGTTATGGCTCGATACGGGTTCTATGTTTGGCATCGATGGGGAGGACTTTGAACGCATTAATGTTGCTTGTCCTCGTAAAATATTAGAAGAAGGGCTCGAATCTTGGCGCCGTGCCTATGAGGCTAAGGGCTTTTAATTAGATTAGGTTATCAAATTGTAGAATATGTAGAGGTGACATTATGCCTATTAAAGTAATAAAAAATTTACCGGCCATAACGAAATTAGCTCAAGAGAATATTTTCGTTATGGATACTGAGCGGGCGGAAAATCAACAGATCCGACCTTTGCAAATTTTGCTAGTCAATTTGATGCCTACTAAAGAAGTGACGGAGACGCAAATTTTGCGTGCTCTCAGTAATAGCCCATTGCAAGTTAATTTAACATTGTTGCATACCGCATCTCGTAAGGCTAAAAATACAGATGAACAATATTTAGAAACTTTCTATCGTACTTTTGATGAGGTAAAAGACCAGTTCTTTGACGGTATGATTATTACCGGTGCTCCTGTTGAGTTAATGCCTTTTGAAGAGGTAGACTATTGGTCTGAACTCGTAGAAATCATGAACTGGGGCGAAGAACATGTATATTCGACCTTCTATATCTGTTGGGGGGCTCAAGCTGGTTTATATCATCACTTTGGTATTAACAAATCTATTATGGATGAGAAATTATTCGGTGTTTATGAACACGATATTTATAATGATCGACCAGTGCTCATGCGTGGATTTGATGAAAAGTTTTGGATGCCACATTCTCGTCACACTACAGTTTCTTTGCAACAAATTAAGGAAAATCGTGACTTGGAACTTTTGGCTGGGTCTGAACCAACAGGTGCTGCTATCGTTCGTAGTTTAGATAATAAGCATATCTTTGTATTTGGTCATGCCGAATACGATTGGGACACACTTAACCGTGAGTACGTGCGGGATATCAAAAAAGGTATGGATATTGCAGTTCCTGAAAACTACTTCCCGGATAATGATCCAAAACAACGTCCCATCGTGCGCTGGCGCTCTGTAAGTACACTATTATTTACAAACTGGTTGAACTACTATGTATACCAAGAAACACCGTACATCATTGAACAAATCCAAAAAATGAAATTTGAACGGGATAAAAATTTAGGCGCTTACATCTAAATGTAAGTACTTATTTCTAATCTATTGATAGTAATATGTACCCCTAATTACTTCTAACATTTCTCAAGGGAACTAGTTCTTTGGAAGTAATTAGGGGATTTTTATTTTTCATAAAATGATTTAGTTCGCATTAGAGTCTTTGGTAAAAGTTTTTATCGTCCTTTGCTTACCATAGTTTAAAGTTATGGAGAAAAGAATATAAAAAATAGTAGACATAACTTTTAAAGCATAGTAATATACTAGGCATAAAGAACGAACTTAAAATATGGTTAATATAAAGGAGTTGTTATAATGAGCAAACAATACAGATTTGAAACATTACAATTACATGCTGGTCACACCGTGGACCCAACAGGTTCTCGTGCAGTACCTATTTACCAAACTACATCTTTCGTATTTAAAGATGCAGAAGAAGCAGCAGGCCGTTTTGCATTGACTAATCCTGGTGGTATTTACTCTCGCCTTGGCAATCCTACTACAGATGTATTGGATGCTCGTGTTGCACAACTTGAAGGCGGTGCTGCTGGTATTGCAGTAGCATCTGGTTCTGCAGCGGTTACGTACTCTATTTTAAATGTAGCAGATGCTGGTGATAATATTGTTGCTGCATCCACATTGTATGGTGGTACTTATAATTTGTTTACTGCTACATTGCCTCGCTTGGGGATTCAAACTAAATTCGTAAATCCGGATCATTTGGAAGAATTTGAAGCAGCTATCGATGAAAAGACTAAAGCCGTTTATATCGAATCTATTGGTAACCCTGGTATTAATCTTATCGATGTACAAGCTATAGCTGATATTGCACATAAGCACAATATCATCTTGATTGTAGACAATACATTTGCATCTCCATACTTATTCCGTCCATTAGAACATGGTGCTGACGTAGTTGTACACTCTGCTACTAAATACCTTGGTGGTCACGGTACAACATTGGCTGGCGTAGTTGTAGAATCTGGTAAATTCGACTATAAAGGTTCTGGTAAATACCCTGGCTTCTCCGAAGGTGACGAACACTACAATGGATTAGTATTTGGTGATTTGCCAATCCCATTCACTGTAAAAATTCGTGCTCAATTACTTCGCGATACTGGTGCATGCATTACTCCACTTGCAGCATGGCAAATATTGCAAGGTATTGAAACATTGTCCTTGCGCGTAGAACGTCACGTAGAAAATGCTCGTAAAGTAGTAGATTTCTTGAGCAAACATCCTAAAGTAGCATGGGTAAGCTATCCAGAATTAGAAGACAGCAAATACAAAGCATTAGCTGATAAATACTTCCCTAAAGGTGTTGGTGCAGTATTCACATTCGGTGTAAAAGGTGGTAAAGAAGCCGGTATTAAACTTGTTGACTCCTTGGAAATCTTCTCCAACCTTGCCAACGTAGCAGATGCTAAATCTCTTGTTATCCATCCTGCATCCACAACACATGCACAACTTAACGAAGAACAACAAAAATCTGCTGGCGTAACACCAGATATGATCCGTGTATCCATCGGCCTTGAAAATATCGATGATATCATCGAAGACTTAGCACAAGCTTTAGATAAAGCATAATTTTCGTACCTCTTGTTTGGAAAACTATAGATCAAACCTTCAAAACTTACAAATGACATCCTTAAGCTGAACTTTGCTTAAGAAATAGAACACATAACTATCAAACCTATAAAACTTATGCAAAAGGCCTCCCACTGGGAGGCTTTTTTGTTATTAGTGTGTTGTTGTCTTTATAAGAATGAAATGTTGTGTAGGTGTAATATAATCTTGATAGAATGGGCATAAAAAGACCTTGGATTTAATGATCCAAGGTCTTTAAGGGAGTATAGTGTGTGTAACGTTTGGTCTGTGGTGTGTGAGCACAGACCGTTTTCCTATTGTGTGAGATAGGATTTAGGGAGTCCGTGGTTAGTGTTACGGACTCTCTGAGAGTGTGTTAGAGAGTGTATCCAAAGGATACAGTGTGTATAGTATGTGTGTTATATGTGTAGTGTGTCATCTAAGTGGGTTAGGATAGGGTTTCACTTGATGAAATGAAAATCTTAGTATTTTGTGTTTTTAACTTTAGCGCTAATAACTTTACCGGATGTAGCGTCTACTTTTACTTCCGCATTTTTACCGCCGCCAGTTGTCATATCGAATTCATATACAACTCTGCCGTTTTCACGTTCAACGGTCCAATCCATAGTTTGGAAATCAGAACCAACTTTTTCCATAGCTTTTGTTTCAGCTACTTCAGGAATGATGATGTTTTGAACGTTAATTGTTTTAGAAGCTTTGGAGTAACCTTTTACTTCTTTACCAACGATTTGACCAGATGCTTCGTCTATTTTAAGCTCTACTTCACGGTTGCCATAATAACCTTCTACTTCATAGTAAGGATTGTGTTTTGCATCATAGGAAATAGATTTTACAGTAGCGCCAGGGAATTGTTGTTGGAATACTGTAACAGCGCCCATGTAATCAACAGAATAGTTTGCTTGTGCGGATGGAGCAACGCTACCAACACCGTTCCAGTTGCTATGGTTGTTGTAACCATGGTTGCTAGCTGCACCAACTACACCTGCTAATAATACTGTACTAACGCCAAATGCACATAGTACTTTGGATACTTTCTTAACATTTTTCATAAGCAATGCCTCCTGATACCAAATTATAATTTTCGTTTAGTTACGATTTTGTGAAAGTAGATTTTACTCAATCTACTTATGTATAATTTAATCTTGTTATATGAAAATAAGGTGAAATTAAATGATTTTTGTATGAAGATGAGTATATCTTTTAGTTATTATGAACTATTGATAATAACTATTAGCTATAGTCAAAATTAAAAAGTACTAAAAACATAGTATATATAGTATTAGACTATATAGTAAACTAAAAGTCAACCATTATAGTTGACAATTAAAAATACAAGTGCTTTAATTTAGATAGTTAGTAGTTTGTTTCCGTGTTATCTTGGACTTTTATTCTCCATTGATAGCACAAATTCCTGCTTAGGTCTGTTATGAATGGAGGTATACCATGAGCTCTACTGTATCAAAACAAACTCGCATTACCACCCGTCAGTTAACGATGACAGCACTCTTTGTGGCGCTAATCGCGGTTGGTGCTTTCATACGGGTCCCATTACCGAATTGTCCGTTTACATTGCAAATCTTATTTACTACATTAGCGGGCATTGTTTTAGGTAGTCGTTTAGGTGCCGCTAGTGTTGGCATTTATATTGTACTAGGTCTTGTTGGGGTTCCTATTTTTACATCTGGCGGTGGTCCTAGTTATATTTTGCAACCTACCTTTGGTTATTTAATTGGCTTTATGGTTGGTGCGTATGCAGTAGGACGCATTGCAGAGACAATGGATACACTATCGTTTAAACGTTTGCTAGCCGGATCCATATTAAATCTATTTATTGTATATGGTCTTGGCATGGTGTACCTATACTTTATTATGAATCTGTATTTAGGTAAGCCGATTGGTGTGGAAGCTGTCATTATTACTTGCTTCCTAATCCCAGTTGGCCCAGATATTTTCTTGTGCGCTGTAGCAGCATCTCTTGGCAAGAGAATTATTAAAGAATTACAGCACTAATAGGACGTTTTAATAACTATTATAATTAGAATAACTAGAATAACTAGAATAACTAGAATAACTAGAATAACTAGAATAACTAGAATAAATAGAATAAATAGAATAACTATTATAACTATTATAAGGCGTCAATCTGTTGTAGATTCATATAGACATTGAATTATGAAATATACGTTATTTTATTTAACAGAATCATTCCTATTAAAAACGAGGCGTTAAGCCTCGTTTTTTTGTAATTCTTAAGGGTATACATAGCCTAATATAGGTTCTGCCGATTTGATTTTTGTAATCTCTACATATGGTTGTTTACGACCGTGGAAGTCTCGGGTAGAAACCTTACCTTCAATCGATACCCATTGTTCATTTTGTAAGCTATCACCGTCTGTCTTATAGGCTGTCATGCCAATAGGGGCAACGTCAGCAATACAACAAGCCATAGCCATACGAGAAATAGTAAATTCGTTAGATTTTAATGTATTATCTTCGCGGTTCACATAGCCTGTCATATAAACTGTGTAGTCTTTATATTGATCAGCATTTGATCCAACTTTTACAATGGTTTGATAGAAATTGTCTGAGTTCAAAACGATTTCTTTTTTGTCTTTGGAAATTCCTGGCTCTTTGCTTTCACTGTTAACAGTGACAACCTCTCCAATAGCATCGTTTGTAAAGTCAAAATTGTTAGTATCATCGTTTACACGAGCGGCACCATGAACGCCTGTTGATGGTACAAGAACGGGAGGAACGATGAGCAACATAATAGGAATAATAATCGGAACGATAGATTTCCAGTTATGCTTGTAGTATTTTGAGGGTGCCCAAATAATCGTCGCTAGACCACCTAAAATAAGGGCAACGCCACTAATACCTAGTAAAAGTTCATAACGCGGTGCAATATAGTTCAAATAACGACCTGTCACAATGAGGTAAATACAACAGATACCTAAGATGAGATACAATAGACCTTTCACGATAGAAAAGCGATCTTTCAGTCCTAATGTCATGAAATCATCTCCTTTTAATTAATTAAGAACTGAGATAATGATTATAAAAATTTGTAAATTAGCTAAGAAAGAATTTGAATACTAATGCTGCCATATAGGACATAACAGCAATCGTTATGCTTAATCGTATGATAAATGAGGTAGGCATATATTGCTTTAATATATATACGTTTTTGATATCTAGCATCGGACCTAAGATGAGAAAGCCCATTACGGAGCTAATAGGAAATAAGGTGCTCAAGGATTTACCGATGATGGCATCTGATGTAGAGCAGACTGAAAAGAAGAATGCTAACATCAGCAAAATTGGAATGGCTGTAAATTCTGGCAAGGTTAATCCTGCGTTGAGAAGCCAAGGCTTGCCATACACTTGAACTATAGATAGTACAGTTGCCGCCATGGAAAAATAGAATAAGAGTTGAGAAAACTCTTGTTCCATATGGACTAACAATCTTTTTTTATCGATATGTTTAGTTTTAGTTGTTTCTAAAACGATTTCTTCGTAGCTAAGATTCTGTGGTGTTCTTGCTTTCAAAATAGATGTGGCTGGAGGCCAGAATCGGAACGATAGGGCTACTAACAAGGCAACACCTAATCCTAAAACGATACGCCATACGGAGAGCATGGGATTGTCAGGAAACGCATACCATGTAGAAAGAATGGTGATAGGGTTGATAATCGGGCTAGCGAGCATAAATAAAAGAGCTACTGATAAAGGGATGCCTCGATCTATTAGCGCCTTGAATAAAGGAATGATGGCACAGTCACAAATTGGCAAGGCAAAGCCACTGACCATAGCAGCTCCATAGCTTTTCAAAGAATGATCACCTAACAGTTTTAGTAGCACTCGTTGTGGCACGAAATAGCGAATAATCGTCGAGCCTACCGTGCCTAATAAAAGGAATGGAATGGCCTCGATGATTAGGCCCGTGATTATGGCGAAGCATTGGTGAATGGAATAGGGGATGTCATGGCGAAAAGCTGTGACCAACAGTATATAGGTTGTAATACCAATAACTAATAGATTAGGAATGAGTCCCCATGTGGAATTCCGGCACAGTTGTTCTACTTTTTCTGGTGTAGGAGCTGTTATAATTTTAGCCTCTCCGTTGTAGGTACGTAGTAAAGCGTGATGTGTATTGGATTCTGTGATAATACAATCTGAACTATACAATTGACTCATTACATCATTACCTAAACCAGGGAGTATGGTTGAAACAAATTGATCGGTACAAATATACAATACCTTTTCTACTTGTACTAGGTGGCTTAATATATCGCTATATAGTAAGGCTTCTAGTTGATGAAAGCTTACCATGCCATTCCACTCAATCCATAGCTCTTTTGGCTGTAGTCGTTTTAAATAATCCCCGATTTTACAGGCTATCAATTCGTAAGACTTGATATCGCTAGGAACGATGGCACTGAGTTCATCCGCATTGAGTTGTAAGGGCTCTTTGATGAGGCGTTCACTGCCTTTTTCGGCGCTGATTATTGCGGTACCGCCTAGCTTTTTACGGTATTGTAATTGTTCGTTTATGAACGTGCTTTTACCGGATCCAATAAACCCTGTAACGATATAAACAGGTATCATGATTGACACACTTCGTTATGTACCATTGGTACATTAAAATCTGTGCCGATAACGACTAAACTATAGTCATTAGTTTCACTAGGTGAAAGCGAACAATAATGAGTGCCGTATTGGAGTTCGTGAGGACCTTCCGTGGTTGGTACAATCCCTTTGGCACGAAGCACCGTATCAGGCATGCCTTCTAAAATGGTTTTCCATTGTGCAAGACTAAGGGTGCGCAAATCCTTAAAGGTATGACTCATAAATAAATGTTCATCGTGTAAGCAGTGATCATCATGACAATGATATAGGCGCTTGATGTAATCACGCAAACCAATGGTATCCCATGCTTCTTCATGAATTGGTGTATGTGGCGCGAGGTCGCGAATCATACGTTTTGTAATGCTTGTCTGTTGAATATCTTCTGTATGGCTCAAAAAAATTGCATCACTATGAGTGATTTGATCCTTGAAGAAAAGACCAAAATTTTTGATAAATATTGGTGCTTGCATAGCATCGACAGTCGTTATTGATGCGTGAATGTAAGCAGATTTTGCAATGTCCTCGTCGTTACAAGTATGGATGATTTCACTGAGTTTGCTGACACCTGATGGCTCGATGTAGATCATATCGATTTTGTAATTTTGTAGAATATCAAGTAGTGCTTGTTGGAAATTTCCTTGTAAGCTACAGCAAATACAGCCAGATGTTACTTCACGGACTGTGGCCCCTGTTTTTGCAAGATTAGCAGCATCGAGGCTAGTTTCACCAAAATCGTTTTCTATAATAAGAATTTTATCTTTCGATGTATGTTCTTTTAGTATATGTTGTAAGAATGTTGTTTTTCCAGAACCTAGAAATCCGGATATGATAACTATTGGAATCATATATACCTCCTGCGTAATGTAAACACAGTATACACCTATAGGATAACACAGAAAATACTCTATGGGGTATATGGAGACTAGTGAATGAGTCAGAGTTTAACAGCCTTTTTTGAAATTTATAGATTATATACTATATATGAGTATACTGGCACATGTAGTTGATATTCATAATTATTTATAAATAAAACGATGCATTCCATGTTATTCATATATGAAAGAATACTCCTGTATGAATAAATATTTATTTATGTAGTTGAAAAATTTTTATGAAAAAAATCCCTCCTACAAGATAATTCAGTTGGAGAGATGGCTGAATTACTTGTAGGAGGGTTGGAGAGTCACTATTACATGGGTCTCGTAACTTGATGTGTTATTTGCTTATAGTATAACAAATTATACATCAAAAATATAGTAATTATTTATTTTATTGTAATTTTGCTAATAATGCTTTGAGGTACACATATACATTTTCAACAGAAGGTAAATGAACGCGTTCTGATGGTGTATGAGGACTTACGATAGTAGGCCCAAAGCTAATCATTTGTGTATTTGGCAATACGCCTTTTAACAAACCACATTCGAGACCTGCGTGAATAGCATTTACATTAGCTGGTGTATCGAACATTTCGTTATGCAAGGAAATCGCTTGTTCTTCCAATTTTGAGCCTTTGTCGTATTCCCATGCTGGATATCCACCTGTACGCTCTGCAGCTACGCCAAGTGCTTTTGCAAGAAGCATCATTTTTTTCGTTAAGAATTCAAGACTATTGCTATTGGAACTACGAATAGAAATGAGTATTTCAATGGTATGTTGATTTTCACGTACGATAGCAATATTATTAGATGTTTCTACAAGGTTTGGGATAGACTTACTTACAGAATGAACCCCATCTTGTGCAAGATAGATATATGTAATAAGTGCTTCTGTTGTGTCTTCTGCATATACTATTTCAGGAGTAGGAACATCTTCAACTACAAATGTAAGGCCTGGATCCTGTACGCTATATTCGTGTTGGTATTGTTTTTCTTGGTATGCGAGCAATGTTTTAATGGCTGCCACATCTTCAGAGCGTACGGATAGTACAGCTACTGCCTTAGACGGAATTGCATTATGTTTTACGCCACCTTCAAAAGACGCTAAGCTAATAGGATATTGTTGTTGAATATCATAAAGTACACGGGTTAACACTTGGTTTGCATTGGCTCGTTGCTCGTTGATTTCGATGCCAGAGTGCCCCCCTTTGAGGCCGGTTACTGTAATGGATAAGCCCGCATCATAGCCTGGTTGATTGTTATCGCGTAACAATGGAATTTTTACATGTACGTGGCAACCGCCAGCACAACTAACGGTGAAGTCATGTTCTACCTCTGTATCCAGGTTGAGTAAGTAGTCACCAGTTACTTGACCTTCTTTAATGGCAAAGGCACCATCCATACCAGTTTCTTCGTTGGTAGTGAATAATAATTGCATTGGTCCATGTTGTTGGCTTTCATCTTCAAGGAGAGCAAGCATCATAGCAGCGCCCATGCCATTATCGGCACCTAATGTTGTATGGTCTGCGTGCATCCATTCGCCTTCGATGATATTGGCAATTGGATCTTTAGAGAAGTCGTGGTTAGAGTCATGGTCTTTAACACAAACCATATCAATATGACCTTGTAAAATGATGGATGGACGGTTTTCATAACCTGGAGATGCAGCTTTTTTGATAACTACATTAAAGATTTCGTCTTGATGAACTTCAAGACCTAAATTTTTAGCAAAGTTCACGATGTAATCGCTGATGCCTTTTTCATTGCCGGACTCACGAGGGATTTGGCTCATTTCTTTAAAAATTTCTAATACGCGTTTTGCTTGAACGATTGTTTCCATAATGGTACCTTTCATTCTCATGTAAAATAGATATGTATGTATTATTGAAAGCTTTTAAAACAATATAAAATAAAATATTATGGCGTAATGGTCGCTTGTTTTACAGTCTAGACTAGCTTCTTTCATACATACGAACTATATAAATTATTGTTGTATATATATAGTTATATCACAATAAAGATTATTAGGATAGCTTATGCTAGGTGCTAGCTATATAGGAATAATATTGTATAATGAGGGTATACGAATAACGAATAACAATTAACTAAATTTCTATAGATCTTAGAAGGTTGGTGAACTAATGCAACATGAAAGCCGCAATATTAGCATGCTTATGGATTTTTATGAGATGACTATGGCACATGGCTACTTTACAAAATTAAAAAATGTGGATCGCGTCGCATTTGATGTTTTTTTTAGACGTAATCCAGACAAGGGCGGTTTTGCTATTTTTGGTGGTCTCGAACAAATCGTTGAGTACATTTTAAATTTACACTTTGATGAAAGTGATATCTCTTATTTACGGAGTCAGGGTATTTTTAGTGAAGAATTTTTAGCTTATTTAAAAGATTTCTCTTTCACTGGTGATGTATATGCCTTCCCAGAAGGTTCTATCATCTATCCTAATGAACCTGTAATTACAATTGTGGCGCCTCTCATAGATGCACAAATCATAGAAACTGCAGTGCTTACTATGATGAACCATCAATCCCTTATCGCCACAAAAGCTAATCGCATTGTTCGCGCTGCGGATGGGCGTATTGTGGCTGACTTTGGTGCTCGTCGTGCACATAATGTAGACGCTGCTGTATATGGTGCAAGAGCCGCTTACATTGGTGGTGTTCAGTCCACTGCAACCGTTTTAGCAGGGCAACAATTTGGCATTCCTGTCAGCGGGACCATGGCACATAGCTGGGTTATGTACTATGGTTCTGAATACGATGCTTTCAAAGCCTATGCCGAAGTGTATCCAGATAATGCAGTATTCCTAGTTGATACTTATGATGTGTTAAACTCTGGCGTGCCCAATGCTATTAAGGTAGCAAAGGATGTATTAGAGCCAATGGGGAAACGCTTAAAAGGAATTCGCCTAGATTCTGGTGACCTTGCGTATTTGGCGAAAAAAGCGCGGCGCATGCTAGATGATGCAGGCTTAGAAGATTGTAAAATCATGGCATCTAATAGTCTAGATGAGTATACAATCACATCTTTGCTCATACAAGGTGGCCCTATTGATATTTTTGGTGTAGGGGAACGCCTCATTACCTCTAAGAGTGACCCCGTATTTGGTGCGGTATATAAAATTGCTAGCATCGAGAAAGATGGTATGTGGGAACCGCGTATCAAGATTTCTGAAAGTGTAGAAAAAATTACTAATCCAGGTCTTAAAAAGGTATATCGTGTTTATAATGATAAAGGTCGTGCGATTGCAGATCTATTAACATTGTTGAGAGAGGTACCTGATACAGAGGAACCATATCGTTATATCGATCCTGAGCAACCTTGGCGTGAATTATATTTTGAAAATTGTACTTTTAAAGAGATGAAGCAGCTTATTATCAAGGATGGTAAATTAGTTGTGAACTTACCAACCCTAGAGGAAATTCGAGCATATGTGCAAGATCAATTAGCTAATGAAATTTGGCCTGAAGAGCAACGCTTTGAAAATCCACATCGTCACTACCTTGATATGAGTCCTAGCTACTATCAATTGAAGATGGATTTATTGAACCGTATTTATCGGAAAAAGTAGGAGGGCCTATGTTAGAAAATCCACAAGCTACAAAGGATGCCCTCATTCAATGGATTCGAGATTATTTTGGTAAAAATGGTCCTAACTGTAGTGCTGTAGTTGGTATTTCAGGTGGTAAGGACTCGACTATCGTGGCAGCTCTTTGCAAAGAAGCTCTCGGTGCAGATCGCGTAGTTGGTGTTCTTATGCCAAATGGAGTGCAATCGGATATTGATGATGCTCAGACAGTGGTAAATCATTTAGGAATTCCGCACATGACGGTCAATATTGGTGCTGCCTATGAGGCGCTAACTCATGCTATCGTTCAGGCTAAGGGGTATGATGCTGTAACGGGGAGAGCCGATTTATCTAAAGATGCTGCCATTAATACCCCGCCTCGTCTCCGGATGGCAACTCTCTATGCAGTAGGACAAAATTTACCAAATGGTGCTCGTGTAGCAAATACTTGTAATGGATCTGAAGACTACGTAGGATACTCTACAAAATACGGAGATAGTGCAGGTGATTTTAGCCCTCTCGCACAACTCGTAGTAGAAGAAGTTCGTCAAATAGGAAAACTTCTTGATATTCCATTGCACCTAGTTGATAAGGTGCCAAGTGATGGTCTCAGCGGTCAGTCCGATGAGGATAAATTAGGATTTACCTATGCTATATTGGATCATTATATTAGAACTGGGAAAATTGAAGATCAAGCAACAAAAAAGCGAATCGATTATCTGAATCGAATTAATAAGCATAAATTAGAGTTGATGCCGTCATTTGACCCAAACCTTTAATTGATAGGGTGAAAATCTTGATTTATAGTGGAGGCAATATGGAGACAAAAATCGCTTTGATTGGTACTGGAGGAACTATTGCTGGAAAAGGTACTTCAAATACGGATTTAACAGGTTATACGGCAGGGGTGTTAGGCCTTGACGAAATTTTAGCCTCTGTACCTGGCACAAAACCGTATGGTCCTTATACATATGCTCAGTTTAGTAATATTGAAAGCTCCGATATTACCGTAAATCACTGGTTAGAACTTTCTAAGTTGGTGCAAAAATTGGTTAACCGAGATGATATCGGTGGTGTTGTTATTACTCATGGCACAGATAGCATGGAGGAGACAGCATATTTTCTGAATCTGACAGTTCATACAGACAAGCCAATTGTTATTACTGGATCTATGAGACCTGCAGGTGCTATTAGTGCAGACGGGCCAATTAATTTATTGCAAGCAATCCAAGTAGCGAGGACGCCATCGTCTGTAGGTAAAGGTGTGGTAGTCGTATTAAATGGCTACATTGATGGGGCAAGGGATGTATCTAAATGCAACACTACTAATGTAGCGACTTTTGATAGTCCATTAGTGGGACATCTTGGTATTGTACAAGATGGTATTGCCCACTATTATAAAGCGTCTACTCGACGCCATACGCAAGACTCTGTATTTGATGTGAGTAAATTATCTGAGTTGCCTCGTGTAGTTATAATGACTTGCTACGGTGGTATGGATGATATGGTGCCTATGAGTGTAGTTGCTACAAATCCTGACGGTTTGATCTTAACAGGGCTTGGTCATGGTACAATTCCACAAAATGTACGTCAGATTACACAGAATGCAAAATTTCCAACGGTACGTGCTTCTCGTACTGGTAGTGGCATGGTATCTGCAGTGCCACAAGATGCACTGGCAAACTATCTCGTATGTGATACTTTAAGTCCACAAAAAGCTCGTATTCTATTGATGCTAGGGCTTACAAAAACTAAAAATCTTAAAAAGTTACAACAATTCTTCCATGAATATTAAAGGCACATAATACTCATGGAACATATGAAACATAATAATTCTTTGAATCTAATAATTAATTTGAAAAATTTGAGAAAATATTTCAAATTTTAATTTGATATTCATTTTCAAAAATTATACTATATGTAACAGTTTTATATGCAATAAACCGCACATTCCGATCGCCTAGGATGTGCGGTTTTTCATTTGTATTATATTTTTCATATATGAGTGGGGTATTGAATGATAATTTTTGGGGTATCATTCTAGATATTTTTGTATATTACAAAATAGGATTATTCAGCGCCGATAGCATTTTCTAGTGCTCTTTGTACGCCTACATAGACGGCCTTGGCTAAGGTGTCTCCAAATAGTGAAAAGGAACCAGCATCTGTTAAGATATCTCCATTTGTATCAATGGTGAGAATGATACCATCTGTAGAGGTACCTGTGGCAGATGTTTTTCGTTCTTTTGTAATTGCATCAGGAATATCTTCATTAATAAACGGATGGAGGCGTACGCTTTCAACATTCCAATCTTGAAGGGCTGCGGTTTTTGCTTCGGTAATTGTCATAACAGCTTTTACCATAGCGCTATCTGTTAAAGCTTTATTTGTAAATACGAGGATATTGATTGTGCCTGGCACTATGAAGTCTCCATCCCGCTCTTCGTAACAATAGCCTGTACCTGCGCGATGTGCCGTTTTTTCATAGCCTGCAGTCACGATAGTTTCCACAATAGTATCATGTTCTTCAACTTTGGCATAGGCGTGTAGATGCATTGTGGCAGACGTGAGAAGTGCTGTACTAAAATGAACAGGAGTATCAATATGTTCAAATTCTTGAGCCAAATAATCGGCTACAGAGCCACCGGGTAAATCTTTTTCTGTTTCGATTTGATATGTTAGCTGTTGGTTGCGTACCGCTAGCGTATGGTGATAGCCACCATTTAATTGTCCGCTCGAAAGAGAATAGTGGATATCGTCAAAGTGTACCGTAACGGAGTGTAACTCTCTAGTTACATAGCCTCCAGTAGCGAGCTCTTGGGGTGCTTCGTATAGATTTTTGAACATGTAAGTCTCCCTAGTTTTATGATTGTTATATATGGAATATAAAGATATAATATCTTTATTATCGTATTGCAAATGCATATGTAAAATTATAGCATATATATTTACCGTTATTATATTGCTATTATGTTGTGATAGATATTTGTGATTGTTTAGATTTATATTATGGATGGTTACTATGGCTAATTTCTTAAGTGCTGTTTCTGAATTTCTTTTTAAAGACGCTAATATATTAATTCAAATAAGGGACTGGTTTTTTGCACAAGCTGGAAATATCTTATTAGCATTAATTTTATTTTGGATTGGGCGATATGCTATTAAATGGGTAAAAGCTTTTGCCGTTCGCATTATGACAAAAGCTTCCTATGACTCAGCAGCGATGAGCTTTATCACTCAAATTATTAATTATGCCTTGCTAGTAGGGTTAGTATTGATTTGCTTAAACCAAATCGGTATTCCTACAACATCCTTTATAGCTGCTTTTGGTGCTTTTGGTTTAGGTATTGGTCTCGCCTTACAGAATAACCTTTCTAACTTAGCATCTGGTTTATTGATTCTTATCTTCAAACCTTTTAGAGCGGGTCACGTTATTCAGGTGGGTGATGTAGTTGGCAGTGTTAAATCAATCCAATTTATGTATACAGTTATTACTACAAAAGATCAAAAGAATGTATACATACCTAACTCTCTTCTTACATCACAAGCTGTAACTAACATTGTTTATACTACAGAACGGGTTATCCCATTTACGTTTGACATTGGTTATAATAATGATCATCATGAGGCAATAAAAATCTTAAAAAATATTTTTGCAGCAGATAAACGTGTTCTTAATCCGAAGAATATGGAAATAGGTATTTCTGAATTTGGAGATAATTCTGTACGAATTGCTGCTTATGCTCGTGTTAAGTCGAATGATTTTCTCGATGTTCAATATAGCATTATGTCTGATGTAAAAGATGCCTTTGATAAATATGGCATCGATATTCCATATCCTCAACGTGTAGTATATATTCAAAATGTAGATACATCGACAGGTGAAATTAAAGGAACAAAGAAGAAAGCAACTACTACAAATGTAGCACTAGATGATAGTCTTGAAAGTTAAGATACTGGAAGGTAGAACGAGAGTGATGACACTTTTAACGACGAATATTCATATGTTTTATAAGAAATTGGTATTGGCCATAACTTTTATAGGAACCATATTTATAGGTGCTAGTGTTGCTCAAGCTGCATACATTGCACCTCCTTCTACTGTTGGTGAGGCCGTAGTCCTAATTGATGCAGATACAAAAGAAATTTTATTTGCAAAGAACCCAGATAAGTGGATGCATCCAGCTAGTACTACAAAAATGGTCACCTTGTTAACTGCCTTAGAATTAAAGGGCACACAGCTTGATGAATTAGCTACTATAAGTAGCTATGCAACGAGCATGGAAGAATCAAACCTTGGGGTTCGCGTAGGCGATCAGATTACATTGGAAGGTGTTCTTGAAGGCATGATGGTTGCTAGTGGTAATGATGCGGCCGTTGTAGTAGCCGAAAATGTAAGTGGTTCTGTGGATAAATTTGCTAAAGATATGACTCGCATTGCTGCAAAAGCGGGGGCAAAGAATAGTGTGTTCTTGAATCCTCATGGATTAACACAAAAGGGTCACCATTCTACGGCTCGTGATTTAGCGATGATTGCCGCGTACGGTATGAAATACCAAATGTTCCGTGACAAGGTTGCCAATGATTACTACAAGGTGCCGTACCAAAACCGCGCACCAGAAACAATTCGTACTACAAACCACTTCATTCGCAACAAATATCCTGGTGCAAATGGCTTGAAAACAGGTTTTACAAATGCAGCAGGAGAATGTTTGATTGCGTCTGCCACACGTAAGGGTCATACTATGATTGTAGTCATGTTAAACGATGATAACCGTTGGGATGAAGCGGTGCAATTCCTTGATTATGGCTTTAAACTCCGTGGGGTAATTTAAGGACTATTGTGCAATGGGGGATATATGAGTTCATTTTTTGCATTTTTAAAACGCATGCGCTTTATCAATCGATGGAGCCTCATGCGAAATACGGAAATAGAAAATATTCAAGAACATAGCCTTGAAGTGGCTATGGTAGCCCACAATTTGGGAGCTATAAAAAATGAATACTTCGGTGGAAATGTGGATATTAATAAGGTAGCTGTTATAGCTATGTATCATGAGGTAAGTGAAATCTTTACAGGAGATATGCCGACACCAATCAAGTATTTTGATCCAAAGTTGCGTGAACTGTATGGTGAGGTTGAAACTTTGGCGCAAGAAAAAATGCTATCAACCTTGCCAGACCGGTTACAATCTGTTTATAAGCCTATACTTGTTGATGCAGAGGCTAGTCCAGAATGGTCTATTGTTAAGGCTGCCGATACAATTTCAGCCTATATGAAATGCGTCAAAGAACTCAAGGCAGGAAATGATGAGTTTAAAGAGGCACATGACTCTATCTTAGCCAAGTTGAAAACTCTAAATATGCCTGAGGTAGATATGTTTATTGAATTATATATCCCTGCTCTTGGTAAAAGCTTGGATGAGTTGAACTATTACGAAATTAAATAACTACTAAAAGAGACGACCAGAGGTCGTCTTTTTCAGTTTTATGTAATTATAGATTCTTCTACTTATGTGCCTATTAGTAACAGTTTGCTTATGTGAGTATTAATGACAATCTCTTTGTGTGACCATTAGCAGCATATCGTGTAATAATTATAGTTTATTTTTTCTATCTATAATCTCTTGATTTCTCATTAGTATTTTTTTACCTCGCCACGAGAAGGCTCGATGACCGTATTTTGCTTTGAATTCTTTGTTCGTTAGTGTTTCTAGTTCGTCTATATTGATATACGGTTTTATCTGTTGGAATTCTGGGATTGGCGTAGTTGGAATATCTTTATTGTGAGGACACACCTCTTGGCACACATCACAACCAAATACGAGTGGTGTTTTAGCGAGAATCTGTTCCTCTTCATCGGTAAGTTCTCCTTTTTTCTGAGTTAAGTAGCTTTTACAAGTCGCGAATTTAAATTCGTCATGGCCCAAACATTGGCCTAAGCATGCTGTAATACAACGATTGCATCCTATACAGGACTGCTCAAGAGGGGCATTTGGTTTGAGTTCTAGTGTTGTTAAAATCGTACCAATAACGACATAAGAACCCCATTTAGGGCTGATAAAACAGTTGTTCTTTCCGTAAAAGCCGAGACCTGCTAAGTAGGCCATGTACCGATCTGCTAAAGGAGAGGTGTCGCAATGAATGGAGAACTGAGCCGAGTCATCAATTATTTGTAATCTTTCAATAAGACGTTCTAAATATTCATTAATGACCAGGTGATAATCTGTTGACCATGTATAGCGCGATAGATTGGTATGGCCATTGTGTTGTACATGGTACGGGAATAGACAAACGATGGCACTTTTGGGCATAAACCGAGTCGTTCCTAGTAGTCTTGCCTCCACATCTGCCGTAGTAAAGGGGCATGGGTTGCTTTCAAATAAAATAGTTTTGGCCTGTTCAGGTAGTGGCCATGAGACAATTCCAAATTCATAAATATGTAATTCTTTGCAAATTTCCTGTAAATTTATATCATTCATCGTAGATTTAGTGGTAAATAATTGGTAAAATAAAAGTATAAGAAATGCACGAGATTCTATAGTTTTTGTTAAGTTTGTAGTTTGGTGAGAACTGTATTTTTATAGTTAGCACCGTAATTCTGTTAGTATTAGTATACCATTGAGAGGACAGATTATGTTAGCATTTATGAAAGTATTACAACCGAAGACGGTGGAAGAGGCTTATGAATTAGCCACAAAGAACAAAACTGCTCCTATGCTAGCAGGCGGCTGTTGGCTGCGTCTAGGACGACGTACTTGGCCATCAGTGATTGATATGGCGAGTCTTGATTTGCGTTATGTTCGTGAAGAAGATAAGGAGTTTGTAATTGGCGCTATGGCGACACAAGGAGATGTGGAACGCTTTGAGCCTTTACAACAATTCTGCGGCGGTGCCGTAGTTAAAGGCGTTAAGGAGATTCTTGGCGTTCAATTTAGAAATACTGCTACCATGGGCGGTTCTGTAGCAAGTAAGTTTGGCTTCTCTGATATCATCCCTGCGCTATTGGCAGTGCATGCAGACATCGTTACCTTCAAAGGCGGTCGTATGTCCATGCAAGATTATATGACATATAGAGAACGTGATATTCTCGTGGAGATTCGCATCCCTAAAGTAGATGTACCTGTAGCTGTTGAAGCCCTTCGCATTTCTCGTGGTGATTTCCCGTTATTGACAGGTGCTCTTCGCCATGATGAAAAAGGGGTTGAATTGTATATCGGTACAAGACCTGGTGTACCTCAATTAGCTGTTAAAGCAAGTGCCTTGCTTTCAGAAAAAGGATTATCTGCTGCAAAAGAGGCAGGGCAATTGGCATCTGAAGAACTAGTGTATCAATCTAACTCTCATGCGTCTAAAGAATATCGCATGGAAATGGCAAAAGCAATGGTTCAACGCTTAGCTAAGGAGGTGGCACAATAATGGAACTCGTACTTAATATTAATAACAAAAATGTAACTGTTAATGTGCCAACTGATGAGATGTTGCTAGATACATTGCGTAATCTTGGCTATTACAGTGTGCGCTGTGGCTGTGATACTACAAACTGTGGCCTTTGCACTGTATGGGTGGATGACGAAATTATTTTGTCCTGTGCATACCCTACATTTCGTGCGCCAGGCCATAAAATTACTACATTAGAAGGCTTACAAGAGGAAGCTGAATTATTAGCGGCTTGTATCGCAAGTGAAGGCGCAGATCAGTGTGGTTTTTGTACAACTGGCATGATGATGAGTGCTATTAATTTGAAACGCAAAAATCCAAAGGCTAGCGATGATGAGATTCGCGAATACCTCATAGGTAACTTATGTCGCTGTACTGGTTATGAATCACAACTTCGAGGAGTTCGTAAATTCTTAGAAGGAGGCCTATAATGATGAACAAGCATATTGGTAAGTCCTATGACAAAGTTGACTCCAAAGGTATTTTGTCTGGTAAACCGTCTTATACTGGCGATTTTGTTCCCAAAGATGCGCTCGTTATTAAGGCTCTTCGTAGCCCTCATGCTCAGGCGCGCATCAAATCTATTGATACATCTAAAGCCAAATTGATCCCTGGCGTAGAAGCTATTTTTACTTATGAAGATGTGCCTAATACGCGATTCACATTAGCAGGTCAAACGTATCCAGAGCCATCCGCTTATGATGCACTCATCTTGGACCCTGTAGTTCGCTATGTTGGAGACGAAGTAGCTCTTATCGTAGCAAAAGATGAGGCTACAGCGCTCAAAGCAATGGCGCTTATCAAGGTTGAGTACGAAGTACAAAAACCTGTACTTGATATGCACACTGCTATCGACCATGAAACTATAGTACATCCTGAAGATGATATTCACAATAATATCCCTGTAGGACAAGATTACAAACGCAATATTTGCGTATCCTATCACAAACGGGTAGGAGATGTGGAGGCAGAACTTGCTAAATGTGATTACGTGGCGGAAGGTACATACTTTGACCAGGCCACACGTCAAACAGCGATGGAACCATTCCAAAGCTTTGGATATATAGATGCGCTTGGTCGTGTAGTTATCGTATCCTCTACGCAAATCGTATTCCATGTACGCCGTCACATCGCTCGTGCACTCGGTATTCCGGCTACAAAAGTCCGCGTAATTAAGCCTCGTATCGGCGGCGGTTTCGGCTCTAAACAAACGGCTTGTACAGAAATTATGACGGCTTTTGTAGCGTGGACATTGAAAAAACCTTGTTATCTCTTATACGATCGTACAGAAGCACAAACTTGCTCCACTACACGTCATGCTCGTGAATGGAAAATCCGTGTAGGTGCTACAAAAGATGGCATTATTAAAGTTATTGATATGGACTCCATCACAGCCGCTGGTGCACATGCAACTCATTGCTTCACTACTACAACGGCTGGCGAACATAAATCTGTACCTTTGTACAACAAAGCGACTGCTGTTCATTATGGTACAGAAGGTGTGTATACTAATCAAACTCCGGGTGGTGCTTTCCGTGGGTATGGTGCAACAGAAGCATTATGGCCATTAGAATGTGCAGTAAACCAGTTAGCTGATAAGATGGGGATTGATCCAGCTGAGTTACGTCAGAAGAACTTAATAGCGGAAGGTGAACAAAGCTTAGTATATGCTCCAGATGAATATCTTGATTCTGGTCTTTTCCAAGATACCGTAAATCGCGTAAAAGAAATGGCTCGTTGGGATGAACGCCCTCATTCTTGGGATATCGATGAGCGCTATCGCGGTGGACTTGGCATGGCTTTAGCATTACAAGGCTCTGGTGTCGCAAATATCGATGTGGCATCTGTTGAAATTCGCCTTGGTGATGATGGTAATTATACACTGTATACTGGGTCTTCTGATATGGGCATGGGGTCTAATACCGTATTGACTCAAATGGCCTGTGAAGTAATAGGTTGTCCTATGGAATATATGACTGTTATAGAATCAGATACAGATATCGTACCATTCGATCCAGGGTCCTATGCATCTAGTACAACTTATGTAACGGGTACTGCTGCTAAGATGGCTGCAGAAGAGTTACGTACCAAGATTATTGCTAAATTTGCTCAATTCTTTGAAACCGACGTTAAAAACGTTGACTTTGACGGCGTTGTAGCTACCACAAAAGATGGTGCTAAAACAATGGATATCCATCAATTGGCACCAAAATTATTAGTTGGTGCTAATGCAGAGCAATTGTCTGGTTTCGCTACATGGGGCAGTCATACGTCTCCACCTCCATTTATGGCATCTATTGCTGAGGTAAAGGTAGATAAACAAACAGGTAAGGTTATTCCTCTTCATTTCTATTCTTGTGTTGATTGCGGTACTGTTATCAACCCTAAATTGGCTCGCGTTCAAGTTGAGGGTGGTGTAGTACAAGCTATCGGCATGGCTTTATATGAAGATGTACGCTATTCTAACAATGGTCGCTTGGAAACAAACAATCTTATGACTTATAAAATCCCAACCCGTCAGGATATTGGTGAATTACATACAGACTTTGTAGAATCTTACGAGCCTACAGGTGGCTTCGGAGCTAAATCTATTGGTGAGGTTGTCATCAATACGGGGTGCCCTGCTATCCAACATGCCATTAAAAATGCAGTTGGTGCGGATATTCGTACATTACCTATGACACCTGAGAAGGTATTTATGGCTATGGACGAGAAATATAAAGTATAGAGATTTCTAGTTTCTTTTACTTTCTAAGGAGGCCTGGTTCTATGACATCACAAACATCCTATTGGAATCGATTGATTCAGCCGGGAATCGTTGCCCTTGTTGGGGCAGGCGGTAAAACGACTGTGCTTTCAAAACTAGTAGAATATGGACGGCTGAAAGGTCAGCCCATCGTAGTTACGACTACGACTCGACTTTATGAATCTCAGGTGGCTCATTATGAACCGATTTATACTCGTAATATTAATGAAGCTGATGAGTATTGTACTGACCGACTTTTACATGGCTATTGTGGTGCGTGGTTCGCTGGAATTACAGGAACAAAAGTAGACTCCTTAGATTGTGATCTTATTGATGGTTTATCCAAGTTACATCCCAATTGGCAAATTGTTGTAGAAGCAGATGGGGCGAAGGAAAAATGGCTCAAGGCGCCTAAGATGACTGAGCCTGTAATTCCATCTCTTACAAAGACTACGATTGGTCTCGTAAATCTTCAAATGCTAGGGGCCCCATTAGATGATGAACACGTACATAATATCGAGCTCGTTCAAGATATCGTAAAGCGCGATATGGGGGCTATTGTAACTCCGCGTATGTTGGCTGATCTTGTTTTGCATAGGCAAGGTCTATTCCAATACAGTAAAGGTAAGAAAATACTATTCTGTACTGGTTATGAAACAGTACAACATCGCATTATCGATGATTTTATTGATCATATTGTTGATAGCGATATTTCGGCTATCATTTTGGCTGATGGATACAAAGCAAGTTGTGAAATCCGTCGCATTATTCAATGTCGGTAGGTACTCATGACTAATGTGAAAGCAAATTGTGATACCGCTTTTAGTCCCATGAGAGACCCCATAGACCGTCGTCCTTTGCATATTGGCATTGTCCTCCTTGTGGGAGGGCAATCCAAGCGTATGGGATGTAATAAGCAGCTCTTACCCTGGCGTGGCAAGACTGTTCTAGATGCGGTCTGTGGGGCTCTTCAAGGTGGATGGGGTGGACAGGTAGCTTCTACTATGTCCTGTAAGCTACCTTTTGTGGCAGTTACTGGTGATGATCATGAGAAACTAGAACCTATTGTCACAAACTATGGTTTTGAAGCCATTCGAAATGACCATCCTGAACTGGGGCAAGGAGTATCCATAGCGATGGGAGTACGTCATTTGATGAATACGTCATCCATACCGCTAGACGGTATTCTCTGTTCAGTAGGAGATCAACCACTTCTGACGAGTGCTGTTGTACACGAGGTCATTCGTGCGTTTAATGAAAACTTTCATCCGAAAGCTATCGTCGTTCCACATTATGGGGCAAATTATCAATCGGGAAATCCCGTTCTCTTTGGTTCTCATTGGTTTGATTATTTACAACAGATTCAAGGGGATCAAGGGGGTAAGACCATTATTCATGGTGATGGTAAAGCCCATGTCGTGAAATTATGGATTAGTGATGATATTGGCGACGATATCGATACACCCGATGATTTTGAGCGTTTGAAACATCGTGAAAGTGAGGCATTATGAAACCATTGGTACTCATGCGTGGAGGCGGAGACATCGCTTCCGGCGCTGTATATAGATTGAGACGGGCGGGCTATCCCGTTGTAATTAGTGAAATAGCGATTCCTACCATGATTCGCCGCGAAGTATGTTACGGTAATGCGGTTCATCGTGGAGAAATGATTTTGGAACGTTTTGTTGCTCGTCATGTGTCTCTTGGTGAAGTGAAGGATACATTGGCACAGGAAATCATCCCCGTTGTCACTAGCTCATATGAGGAATTATTGGACACTTTAAAACCAGAGATTGTAGTCGATGCTATTTTAAGTAAAAAGAATCTTGGTACAAAACGGGATGATGCAGAGCTCGTTATCGGTGTGGGCCCTGGATTTACTGCTGGAGAAGATGTAGATGTGGTCATTGAAACGATGCGTGGTCATTCATTAGGTCGCTGTATCTATGATGGACCAGCTCAACCTAATACAGGTATCCCTGGAAATGTAGGTGGCTACACTCATGAGCGCGTTATTCATTCTCCAAAGGCTGGACTATTTACAGCAAAACGTCATATTGGGGATTCTGTACAAGCTAATGAAGTAATTGGTTATGTTGATGAAGAACCAGTAAGAGCAAAAATTACAGGTATTCTACGAGGCATTTTAAAAAGTGGGCTTATCGTATCAGATCATTTTAAGTTGGCTGATGTGGATGCTCGTTGTGAAGAGTCTCATTGCTATAGTATTTCAGATAAATCCCTTGCTGTCGGTGGAGGTGTATTAGAGGCTGTTACCGCTTGGGATTATGAAAGGAATCTAGATGGAAACAATTTATGATGTGATGAAAGATCGTCTACAGGTTACTGAAACTACTGTGATGGTTACTGTTCTATCCGGTCCTCGTCAAGGGGATAAGACTATTTATGCTGAAGATGGAAGGGTTCTATACGGAACTCCTATTGAAGGATTTACTGTAGATAAAGCAAAACTAAATTCTCTCTGTATGGTAGGCGAAATGGAGTGTTTCGTACAACCTGTAGAAAATGATCCGTCAGTTCTCGTATTAGGTGCAGGTCATGTTAGCCGAGCTATTACTGATTTGCTGTTGTTTATTGGATGTCGTGTTACAGTCGTAGATGACCGTCCAGAATATGTAGTTCCTGAATTCTTTGATGAACGTGTCATACGTAAATGCTTACCTTTAGAAAACTTCAAGAACGATTTACCTCTTGATGAATATACTGGTTTTATCATTGTGACACGTGCTCATGAGTACGATAATATATGCTTAGAACAATTACGAGGGTACTTGCCTACCTATATGGGCGTTATGGGCAGCCAAAAACGGATCCATCACGCTTTTGAAGTGTTGCGTGAGCAGGGATGGACTCAAGATGAGTTAGATATGGTATATGCGCCTATTGGGCTAGATTTAGGAGCTCAAACGCCTGAGGAAATTGCATTATCTATCGTTAGTGAATATTTGGCAGTGGTGCGTGGAAAAAAAGGCGGCTCATTGCGGAAAGGTAGAGTGATCCATGAATCGTGAGTTTATTGAATACCTTAGTGAACGTAAAAACGAAACCTTAGCAGTAGCCACTATTTTATATACCTGTGGATCCACACCTCGTAAAGCTGGTACATCTATGGTTGTATTTCCAGATGGATCTATTTTTGGTACTATCGGCGGCGGACGTGCGGAAAATGAAATCCGCCTAAGTGCAGTGGACTCTTTGAATAAAAAAGAAGCTCACCGTCGTATCGATGTTCATCTCGATGATGACGTAGCTGTTAAAGAAGGCATGGTTTGTGGGGGCCAAATGGATGTTTGGATTGAAACACAAAACATCTAATAAAAATCTCATTCAGCGTTTGTTTATAAATTTACAGTACTCTCAAAATGAGTTAAAATATAAGGTACAGTCAAAGAATTGATTGTACCTTATTATTTTGTATAAGGAGCTATTTTTATGCATATTGACGCACTTATACATACCTTTAGGCTTCTTGATATTGTTGATATCATAATCGTTGCTATTGGTATTTACTATTTATATAAATTGCTTAAAGATACACGGGCCGTTTCTCTTTTAAAAGGTCTCGTTATATTGGCAATTTTTAATTTATTGAGTCATCTGTTAAATCTATACGTTATCAACTGGATTTTGCAACAAAGTATGACCGTTCTTCTCTTTGCGTTACCCGTTGTATTCCAACCTGAATTGCGTCGTGCTCTAGAACAATTGGGGCGTGGCCGAATTTTCAGCAAGGCACAAAATGTAAACGAAGAAGAAATGGATATGGCCATTAATGAAGTGATGGCTGCGGCTCGCGTTATGTCTCGCGAACATACGGGGGCACTTATCGTTTTTGAACGTGAAGTAGGTCTCAATGACTTTGTAGATACTGGTATTCTTATCGATGCTGTATTGAGTCGCGAGTTGATTAAAAATATCTTTGTTCCTAGTACACCGCTTCATGATGGGGCCTTGATTATTCGTGATGGGCGAATCCGTGCAGCGGGCTGCTTGTTGCCGTTGACTGAGGACCGTACATTGAGTACCGAACTAGGTACACGTCACCGTGCAGCTATTGGCTTATCTGAGCAAACAGACGCTGTGGTAGTCGTTGTCAGTGAGGAAACAGGGACCATCTCTTATACATATGGGGGTCATATTTATCGCCATTTACCAGAGGATCAAATTAAAGAGGCATTGCGCACCTTTATGGAACGCCCTCGTCAAACCATTACTAGTATGTGGAAATGGAGGGCAAATAAATGATGATTCATTTGAAACGCAATTGGCCTGCTAAATTATTATCCTTGTTAGCAGCTATCGTTATGTGGTTCTTTATCATGCGCGATCAGAACCCTGTGATGGAAGTAACCTATACAATACCTGTACAGGTTCAAAATCTCAATTCTGGCTATATCATAGAAGATGCACCAGATGTGGTCCGTGTTGTTCTGGCTGGTCCACGTGATACCATTATGTCTATGAAATCAGATAATTTACGGGCTTATATTGATGCATCTGGTGTAAAACCAGGTCAAAATAATGTAACTATTAATTTTACGCCTCCGGCAGGGATGAATCTTGTGGAGGTTAAACCAGATACCATCACTATCAATGTTGATGAATATGCAGAGAAAACGATTCCTGTTGAAATAGTTCCAATCGGCAAGTTCTCTGATGATATTGCTTTGAAATCGGTAACGATTGTGCCGAAAGAGGTAACTGTTTCTGGTCGTAAGCAACAAGTTAATGCAGTGAGCAAGGTTGTGATGAAAGTCAATGTGGCTGGTCAAACGAAGAACTTTAGCGCTGTTAGTACTTTAGAAGCTTGGGATACGGCAGGTAATGTACTGGATGTACATATCAATCCAAACCAAGGCCAAGCACAATACGAACTCAACTTATTACGTAAAGAAAAGGCCGTCCCTATTACTGTTCCGACTGTTGGTACAGTAGCAGAAGGTTATGAAGTTAAATCCACGTCTGCTACACCAACGCAATTAACAGTTACAGGTCGTGAAGAAATGATTAATTCCGTTACAGAAATACAAACGGAACCTATCGATGTATCGGGTGCTACTGAAACTGTACAGGGTAACTATAATTTAGTATTACCGAATGGGGTTAATAGCAATACCACAACGGTACGGGTGAAAGTAGAAATACAAAAGAAAGTACTTAATGGATGATAAGTTTTTTGTGAGGCTTTGAAATCTTGCAACAAAGACCCTAATAGAGTGAATATTTCTCTATTAGGGCCTTTTTATGATTTATATATTAGCTTTTATAGGAGTGTTGTATAATAAAGATGTATGACTATTTTTTTACTGGTCAAGTGGTAAAGAATTTTGGTCAAAGATTAAAGAAGTAGGCTCACCTAAAAGGGAGGCTTTAATAGGAAAGATATGATTAGAATAATAAATCTCCGCGTGGCTGTTACGGTTAAGTCGGATATCAAAAGTATTGTAGAAAAGAAATATCCCCCGTTGCGTGGCGCTATCGAAACGATTCATGTTGTTCGACGAGCCGTAGATGCCCGTAAGAAGCCAAACATTGTTTTTGTATATACCCTATTCATTGAGGTTCATAATGAAGCTCAAGTCATGAGAAAGCTTGGTAAAGAAAAGGATGTATCTGTATTTGCTGCAGAAGATCCAGAACCTATCGTTTTGGGGGCTGTACCATTAGCACATCGTCCTGTAGTTATGGGCTTTGGCCCTGCGGGGATGCTGGCAGCCTTTTACTTAGCTCGTGAAGGCTATCGCCCAATCGTACTTGAACGCGGTCAAGATGTAGATACACGTAGTCATGATGTAGAGACATTTTGGAAAAAGGGCATATTTAAGCCTGAGTCCAACGTACAATTTGGGGAAGGCGGCGCAGGAACTTTTTCCGATGGTAAGTTAACAACTCGCATTACCCATCCGCGGTTACATGAAATATCTAAATACTTTGTAGAGTTTGGCGCGCCTGAAGAAATCTTATATAAACATAAACCTCATGTAGGTACTGATAAATTGCGTACCATGGTAAAATCTATGCGTGAGCGCATCATCGAATGGGGCGGTGAAGTCCGCTTTGGTTCTAAGGTAACGGATTTATTTATTGAAAATGACCGTATCGTAGGCGTTGAAGTTAATGGTAGTGAGCGTATTGATACGACTGTTGTTTTGTCTGGTGTAGGCCATAGTGCACGTGACACGTATGAAATGCTTTATAAACGCAATGTGGAAATGACGGCAAAACCATTTGCTATCGGTGTTCGTATTGAGCATGATCAGGCTGTAATTGATGAGTCTCAATATGGTGTAGATCCATCTAGTTTGGGCCTTGGTGCAGCGGAATATTCTCTCGTATACCACGATAAAGAATCAGGTCGTACTGCATATAGCTTCTGTATGTGCCCAGGAGGTCAAGTAGTAGCATCTGCCTCTGAAGATGGTGGCGTTGTCGTAAATGGCATGAGTTTATACGCTCGGGATAGCGGTGTTGCTAATAGTGCTATCGTAGTCAACGTAGGTCCAGATGACTTTGGTACTCATCCTTTAGATGGCGTCGCATTTCAACGAGAATGGGAACGCAAGGCCTATGAGTTGGGCGGTTCTAACTTCCATGCGCCAGCACAAACTGTAGGGCAGTTTTTAGGGCTTTCACAAGCACCTAGTGTACAAAATAGTATATATAGCTACGAGCCAGGTGTTGTAAATTGCGATTTACATGATTGCTTGCCATCATTCGTCACATCCGTATTAGAGCGGGCTTTGCCATACTGGGGGCGTCGCATCCGAGGCTTTGATGATCCTGCGGTGTGTATGACAGGCGTTGAAACGCGTACCTCTGCACCGCTCCGTATGGGACGTAATGAAGACCGCATTTCTCCTACTGTAGGAGGTTTCTATCCTATGGGTGAGGGGGCTGGCTATGCAGGAGGGATTATGAGTGCTGCCCTTGATGGTGCGGAAACGGCCATTTTATGTATGGCAAAATACGCAAAACCTAATTAGTGGGGAATTATAATGATGGATTGAATTACAGTATAGATTCATACTATTTATGTAATATAGATGTGACTTTATAGTAGGTATGCTTTCTATATTATGATATAATACACAACAGTAATTATTGAAAAGATACACACGGTAGATATATAGACTTGTGAAACTTTCACAAATCCTTAGAGGAGGATAATTATGGCTCGTTTATTTGGTACAGATGGTGTACGTGGTGTTGTTAATGAGTTTTTAACGCCGGAATTAGCCTATCATTTAGGTCGTGCGGCAGGAACGCATTTTGGTAAGAAAAAGGATCACCCTACGTTCTTGATTGGTCGCGATACGCGAATTTCTGGTTCTATGCTTGAAAGTGCATTAGCGGCGGGCATTTGCTCTGTTGGTGGTAATGTAGTAATTGCAGGCGTTATCCCAACTCCAGCAGTAGCGTACCTTGTACGTCAACAAGGTTTTGATGCGGGTGCTGTTATTTCTGCATCTCACAATCCATATCCAGATAATGGCATTAAATTCTTTGATGGTAATGGCTATAAATTACCTGATGAAGTGGAAGATGAATTGGAAAAATATGTTCGTCAAAGTGCAGATAATGAATTGGCGCGTCCTACTGGTGATGGTATTGGTAAAATTGAGTTCAATAGTAACTTGGCTCATTTATATGCTCATTTTGTACGTCACACAATCGATACGTCCCTTGAAGGTTTGACTATCGTTTATGATGGTGCTAATGGCGCAGCTTCCAGTGTAGGTCCGGAAATTTTGTCTGGACTAGGGGCTAAAGTCATCAATATTAATGTGAATCCAGATGGGTTGAATATCAATCATCATTGTGGTTCCACACACATTGAAGGCTTACAAGTAGCCGTACAACAACATAATGCAGACCTTGGTATTGCTAATGATGGCGATGCTGACCGCTGTTTATTGGTTGATGAAAAAGGTCAAGTCCTCGATGGTGATCAAATCATGTTGCTATGTGCCCTTAAGTTGAAAGAAGAAGGCAAACTTAAAGGTGATACCATAGTTGGTACCGTTATGAGTAATATTGGATTCCATAAAGCAGCAGAAGAACTTGGTATGAAAACAGTTTCCACTGCTGTTGGTGATCGATATGTATTGGAATACATGCGTGAACATAATCTTTCCGTTGGTGGTGAACAATCTGGTCACGTAATCTTCTTAGATCACAACACCACTGGTGACGGTATGTTAACAGCTGTTCAAGTGGCGGCTCTTATGAAGGAGAAAAAGCAACCTCTTTCTGAGTTGGCCGGCATTATGACAAAATACCCACAAGTTCTTGTAAATGTTCGGGTCGCTACAAAAACTGGCTGGGAAGACAATGATCTTATTAAAGCTGCTATCGTAACAGCTGAAGGAGAGCTCGGTGACGAAGGTCGCGTCTTGGTACGTGCATCCGGGACAGAACCACTCATTCGTGTCATGGCTGAAGGACCTAACCAAGAAGAACTACAATCCCTGTGCCAAGAAATTGCTGATATTATCGGTAGAGAACAAGGGTTAGCTGAATAACTCTTGATGAGTAGTTTGATACCATTCCGTTTGGTTCCATTCTACAACTTTTATATTAAAGGTATACCCTCCTATATATGTCCCTTTGCTCCGTCCTACGTAAAGTCGCTGCAGGAACATATATAGGAGGGTATTTATTTTATATTTATTTAGGATGATTACCGAATGGAACCATCACTATATGTTATTATAGCTATATAGTTTAAGTCTTATTGGTAAATAGTTAAGGTGTCGTATGAAGATTGTAAATCAACGGGAACTTGGAAATCTCCTTAATGAGTGTCCAAATAGTGTAAATTCTGCTTGTGAGCTTGCATATGCTGAGTCACAATCAAGGAGAGAAAGAAATTCACAGCTTATATTAGAGGCCTTCTTAGAAAAATATAGAGATAAATTGAGTGATGTTGAAAAAGCTAAAGTTTATACCAATCTAGCTTTTTATTATAGCGATGAGGAGAATATAAAAGAATATAACTATCTATCTGCAGCTGTAAAATTAAAGTCTCCATATATAGAGACTTACAGAGGGTTGGCTTTATATCATTTTTCAGCTTATAGAGAGAAGGGTTCTGTAGAGGAATTAAAGAAAAGTTTACATACCTTTGAAAAGGGAACAACAGTATCCAATGATTATGAAATGAACTTTGGCTATGCAGTGTGTTTGTTTGAGCTTAAGGAATATGAGAAAGCAAAGACTACTTTTGAAGAGTTATTAAAAGACTACCCAAATAGAATGCGATTATTACTCTCTATTGCTTATTGTGATGTGTATTTGGGCTATAAAGATCAAGCGATGAATCGTTTAAAACAAATTAAGCTTGGTCAGGATGAACAATATAAAGACAAATATTATGATTCTGACATTATTCATGATTTTCAAGTATATGAAGCTTATTATGTATTAGGTGAGTATACCTTATTTCTAGAGGAATGTGAAAAGGCAAAAGTAGATTGTATTGTTTCTGGACCTCCGTATTACTTTGCTCTTTGGCTTAATAATCAGCATGATTATTTTAAGAAAGAAATTGCTGAAAAGAGAGAAGAACTAATATTGTCTCTTGAGGAAACAAAAGTAGATGAAGATTTCTCTAATGAAGAAGAAAAACAAAACTGTATAAAAAGTTGGGAAGAGGATATTGAAGATTTAGATATATTGGTGTATAAGATTAAAAATGAAAATTTTATACCTATAATTGAATTGCAACTATGGCCAGAATATGGATGCTATTTGATAGACCGTTTAACTCATAACTTATAATACGCTAACTTCATAGTGATAGGGCTAAAGAATATTTATATAGTTGAAGTTTTATAGTTTTGATTGAAAAAGAATAGCACTACTTTGGATTGGAATAATTCAAAGTAGTGCTTTTATTATTATTTATCAGCCACAACGAGTTTGTATCCATTTAAGTGAATGTTACTACCTGTTGTGTCTTCGTTGTTCAAGGATTTTATATAGCTGTCGCCTGTGAGTATCCAATTGGAGTCTTTGCTGAGTTTCACAGTTACTTCTTTAGCAGCATTGTCTGTGTTTACAGCGCCTACAAGGCTAGATCCATTTGTCATGTCTAGTGCGATGGTACTGATTGAATCAGCCATAATATTACCGCTTAGTTCTTGATTAGATGTGCGGAGTGTAAGATGACCGCCGTTCTCACCAGTTTTTCCCCAACGGGAGTCGGCAGCTGCTTTCACTAGGGTAGAAGTGTTCGGCATAGAGATGGCATTGTTAGACAGGTCTACTTCAGCAGTAGTGTTGTTTACATAGAGGAACGCACCCGTAGCGTGAGTTGTAAGTGTATTATTCTCTGCTTTCAGACGAGCAATACCGCTTTCAGCATCACCAGAGAAGCTTTGATATAGCATGAAACCATTATCTTTGTAGCCTGTTACATTGGAGTTTGTAAGGGTAATGGAGTTCTTACCTTCTACGACGCCAATTTCACTGTTATTCGCTATGCCGTTGACATTGTTCACTATAATATTACCCGTGGAGTAGATAACAGGGCTGCCTTCGCCAGATGTCGTAAGTTTGGCTGCTTCTGCGTTGATAGTGCCTTCTCCGCGATCTGTAGCAAGTGTGGCAGAATGAGCACCTTCAGTGGTGATAGTTAGATTTTTGCCATTTACAGTGCCTTTGTAAGTGGCATCTAAGCCACGAGAGGAATCGCTTTTTGTGTGAATATTAGTGTTTTCTACGTTGATAACAGAGCCTTCACCAGTGGCAAAGACTGCGTTAGAGCCTTTAGAATTAGATGTAATATTGCTACCTTTGATGTTAATTTGGCTACCCTCGATACCGAGGACTACTGCATTTTGACCGCGGAAATTGCTGTTGTCATCGCTTGTAGTGTCGCCTGTTTTATCGAAAACGCTATTTTCAATATCAATTACCGCTTTATTTTTACCGATGAAAGCATTCTGATCAGCCGTTGTGTTTGTCATCAATTCGTGAGCAATGGATTTGTTTTCTGTAACGATAGTTGTGCCTTTAAAAGTACTAGGATCTACTTCAACTTGTGGTGCCATTCCATTAGGGGCTCCATTCTGCATAGCCATTGGAGGCATACCGTTAGGAGTGCCAGAAGGAGGATTTCCATTTGGAGGTATTTGGTTAGACGTGCCTGTAGGTGATTGACCTGCAGGTGGTTTGCCGTGAGGTGCACCGTTTGGAGATGTGCTTCCTTGTGCGGATGGTGCTGTTTTGGTTTGTTCTGTTGTGGTTACAACTGCTACGTTGGTACTAGTTTGAGTCTCTGCGGCTAATGTTGGGATAACCGCTAATGTCGATAGAGCTGCACCAAGGACCGCAGGTAATACCCAACGGCGTAACTTTCTATAGGACAAACTATTTTTTCTATTTTTATGTTTCTTTTTAATCGTTGTTTTATTCATGATTAATATCTCCCAAATTATATACATACATTTTGAAAATACAACAAAATCTAATTGTGTAAAATTTAGAATGATAGAAGTATAATTTCTTACAATGAAAAGGACGTGAAGCATAGAAACAATCTTTTTTATTCCTTTTGAATTATCTGAGGTGGTTTACTTTTTATCGATTTTTTTAGTATAATATACCTCAGTACATATTTTATTTTGTACTGATTCTGCCATATATCACAGAAAGGAATTCCAAATTCGTAAAGGCGAATAGCGCAAGTACCCGCGAAGGCAGTCGTTAGGGTAGACGAGGTGAAGAGTGATCGAGTCATCAGCGGATGCTCTTCCGGCATATTCATGTCGTAACAGGTATTAAAAAGCCCATCGGTAACGATGGGGACAAAGTATATCTGAATGAATTGTATTGAACTAATATTTAATACATTAAATAGAATATTAATCTAGAACATTAATTAGTTAGCCTTAGTTTTTGCTGGGGCTAGAAATACCCCCAGTTATAGGAGGATATACGTATGTGCGGTATCGTAGGATACATTGGCTTTAATCAAGCATCTGATTTCTTGTTGGACGGTATGGCAAAGTTAGAATACCGTGGTTATGACTCTGCAGGTATTGCTGTTATCGGCCCTGAAAATGTAATTAAAATTCAAAAGAAGGTTGGCCGTCTTGCTAATCTTGAGGCAGTTGTGAAAGCAGATCCTAATGAGGGAACTGTAGGTATTGGTCATACACGTTGGGCTACACATGGTCGTCCATCCGACATGAACGCCCACCCTCATGCATCTGAAGATGGTAAATTTGCTGTTGTACACAACGGCATTATTGAAAACTACATGCCTTTAAAAGAAGAGCTTATTGCAAAAGGGTACCATTTCAAATCTGAAACTGATACAGAAGTTGTAGCTCATTTGTTAGAGGATATGTACGATGGCGATTTCGTAGGCACAGTACGCCGCATGCTAGCTCGTGTTGATGGTGCGTATGCTCTTGAAATCATCTGCTCCGATGAGCCAGATAAAATCATCTGTACTAAAAAAGAAAACCCATTGGTTATCGGTCTTGGCAAAGGTGAAAACTTTGTAGCATCCGATATTCCAGCTATCATTAACTACACACGCGATACATACATCTTGAGCGATGGTGAATTAGCTATCGTAACTCGCGATAATGTATCCGTATTTGACCGTGAAGGCAAACCTGTTGATAAAGAGGTATTCCATGTAAATTGGAACGCTGAAGCAGCAGAAAAAGGCGGTTATGAACATTTTATGTTGAAAGAAATTCATGACCAACCTAAGGCTGTTCGTGATACATTTGGTACACATATTTCTGAAGACGGTAAGACAGCTATCTTTGATGAGTTGAATTGGACTGCTGAAGATGTGGCAGCTTTCAATAAAATTCTCATCGTTGCATGCGGTACTGCATACCATGCAGGTCTTGTAACAAAACAATATATTGAAAACTTGGCGCGTATTCCAGTTGATGTGGAAATAGCATCTGAATACCGTTACAGCAACCCGTTGACTGATGATAAAACATTATGTATCGTTATTAGTCAATCTGGTGAAACATCCGATACATTGGCGGCTTTGAAAGAAGCTAAACGCCTTGGTGCCAAATCCTTGGCCATTACCAATGTTGTTGGTTCCAGCATTTCTCGTGAAGCAGATAACAAAGTTTACACATGGGCTGGCCCTGAAATTTCTGTAGCGTCCACAAAAGCGTATACTACTCAATTAGTAGCCGGCTTGTTGTTCGCCGTATACCTAGGTCAATTAAATGGTAAATTAAATCCAGCCTTAGCCGAAGAAATTCTTAGCGGCGTTAAAAACTTACCATCCTTGATTCATGAAATCTTTGAAGTAGACGAAGATATGAAAGCCTTTGCTAAACATTATGGCTTCAAATCTGATGCATTCTTCTTGGGCCGTGCTATCGACTATGCAGTAGCGATGGAAGGTGCTTTGAAGTTGAAAGAAATTTCTTACATCCACGCTGAAGCATATGCTGGTGGCGAATTGAAACATGGTACATTGGCTCTTATCGAAGAGGGCGTACCTGTTATCGCATTGGCTACACAAGAGGATGTTTACGATAAGATGATTAGCAACATCCGAGAGGTAAAAGCTCGTGAAGCTATTGTAATCGGTATTGGCATGAAAGGTGACGAAGAATTATCTAAACACGTAGACCACACAATTTATGTGCCTCGTGCGAATAAATTTATCGCTCCAATCTTAGCAGTTGTACCATTGCAACTATTGGCGTATTATGCAGCAATTACACGCGGTGCAGACGTAGATAAACCACGTAATTTGGCTAAATCTGTAACCGTAGAATAATATATAACCAACAGTGCTTTGGCACTGTTGGTTTATTTCAATATAGGGAGACTATTATGGCAGTTATATTTTCCGGCATCCAACCAAGTGGGGAGTTAACACTTGGTAACTATTTGGGGGCTTTACGTAATTTCTTAGACTATCAAGATACTGATGAATGTTACTATTGTATCGTTAACCAACATGCGATTACGGTACCACAAGATCCAAAAGAATTATTTCAGAACACTCGTAATTTGGCTGCATTGTACCTTGCGGTTGGCCTTGATCCTAAAAAGGTAACATTGTTTGTTCAATCTGAAGTACCTGAGCATGTTAAGCTCGGTTGGGTTATGCAATCTATTAGCTATGTTGGCGAATTAGAGCGTATGACTCAGTACAAGGATAAGTCTCAAAAGCAAGGGGATTCTATTCCAACTGCATTGCTTACGTATCCACCGTTGATGGCGGCAGATATTTTGCTATATGGTACGAATTATGTTCCTGTAGGGGAAGACCAAAAGCAACATCTCGAGTTGACTCGTAATTTAGCAGAGCGTTTTAACCGTAGATTCGGTGAAACTTTCGTAGTACCTGATATCAAGGTAGGAGAAGGTGGCGCTCGCGTTATGAGCTTGCAAGAACCAACCAAGAAAATGAGTAAATCCGATGATAACCAAAATGCTACAATCCGTCTTTTGGATGCACCAGATTTAATTGTGAAAAAGTTGAAACGAGCTCAAACTGATTCTGATAATGCGGTTCGCTATGATAAAGAAAATAAACCTGGCATCTCTAACTTGATGGGAATCTACCGTGCTATTACAAAAGACAGCTACGAAGCTATCGAAGAAATGTATGCTGGTAAGGGTTACGGTGTATTTAAATCCGATATTGCCGATTTATTAGTAGCAACCCTTGAACCAATTCAACAACGTTACAATGAATTGATTACAAGCCCTGAACTGGATGTAATCCTTGATGAAGGGGCTGCTAAGGCGCATGCTAAAGCAAGTGCAATGTACCGTAAGGTAGAACAAGCTATGGGCTTGTGTCGTAAATAAAATCATATAGTAGACTTTCAATTTGTGAGGTAAACCATGACGAAACAAGAGGCGATGGAACGCTTTTCATCAGGTGCCGTACAACAGAGCTTAGAAATACACCGCGGTATACAGTGGACCGGTCGCATCATCGGTCTAGTTGCGTGTGCGTTGATTGTAAAATATATGCCCTCAGACTGGGCGGAACGTGTATGGTATTATCTGTTGTTGCTCGTGATATTATGGACCCTTCATAGATTAGGTGAAAGTCAAGCTTTTATCTGTGAAAAGGGCCTCGTGTTAAAACGTAGGCCTTTTTCTGTGAAAGAATACTTTCACAGTTTATTCTATGGGGATGAATATTTTGTCTTTGTTGATTATGAGCATATTATTGGATTCACTGAGGAATGGCGTGAGTTGCAAGCAATGAATGGTCATGGTGGGATTTATGTGATACCACTTGATCTGCATCAGGTGGCGTACAAGGATAAAATGGCGATGATTGAGGCCATTCATAAACATACGCAGTCATAAAGTATAAGTACGTAGCGTCATACAATATAGGTATACAGAAATATAAATATAGGACTACAGAAACATAAAGCAAATGAATCTAGAATCATAAACTATATATGTGGAGAGTCTGTAAAATAAAAAATATAAAATTCATCGAATTAACTATTTACAACTTTAATGAACTAAAGTATAATACAATCATTAAGTACGGAATCTAAATCTGTATTGAACATATTATTAAGTAGTAAATAGGTGATAATCGCCGTGGAGGATAGTTATGAATTGGAAAAAGATGATGGCCGTTGGCCTTGCAGCCGTGTCTATGATGGCATTTGTAACAGGTTGTGGCGGTGACGCTAAAAAAGCTAATACAGAATTGCCTAAGAAAGTTGTTATCGGTTTAGATGATAGTTTCCCTCCAATGGGCTTTAAAGATGAAAAAGGTGAAATCGTTGGCTTTGATATCGATATGGCTAAAGAAGCAGCTAAACGTGCTGGCATGGATGTAGAGTTCAAAGCTATCGACTGGTCTAGTAAAGAAGCGGAACTAAAATCTAAAAAAATTGATGCGTTGTGGAATGGCTTAACAGTTTCTCCTGAGCGGGAGAAAAATATTTTGTTCTCCAATACATATATGAAGGATAAACAATATGTCATTGTTCGTAATGACGATGATTCCATTAAAGGTAAAGCCGATTTAGCTGGTAAGGTAGTAGGCGTACAACAAGCTAGTACTGGTGAAGCAGCATTGCAAAACGATCCAAGCGGTAAGACGGTTAAAGAAACAAAATCCTATGCGGATTTTGTAAGTGCCTTCATGGATCTTGGTATTGGACGTGTAGATGCAGTTATTGCTGATGGCGTTATTGCTCGTTACCTCATGACAAAAGAACCTGGTAAATACAAAATCGTAGAAGGTACTGACTACGGTGTTGATAATTTCGCTGTTGGTTTCCGCAAAGATGATACTGCTTTGCGTGACAAAATTAATGGTATCTTAGCTGAAATGAAAAAAGACGGTACTGCTGATAAGATCGCTGAAAAATGGTTAGGCTCAGGCGCAGACTTAGATAAGAGCGATGCTAAATAGTACAATTCGTGATATACTAATAGTACTATGGTCAGTAGGTACAACTGATAATTAAAGAACGAAATGTACACTAGAGAAGCGGCCAGATGGCCCTTCTCTAGTCGTGTTTTGAAGGAGTCTTTCATGTTAGATTATTTATTGCAGATTATCCCAACCATCGCTGATGGTTTAAAGGTAACCGTATCGCTATTCTGTATTGTATGGATTTTATCTATTCCTGGTGGCATTTTAATGGCTATGTTACGCCTATCTAAATTGCCTTTAGTAGATAAGCTTGTCGATGCGTTCGTATATTTAATGCGGGGCACACCGTTGATGCTACAAATCTTATTCGTCTATTATGCATTACCAATCATCACAGACGGTGCCATTCAAATGGATGATGCGACGGCAGCAGTTCTTACCTTCGTATTAAACTACGCAGCTTATTTATGTGAGATTTTCCGTGGGGGCATTCAATCTATCTCTCGAGGTCAGTACGAAGGGGCGAAGGTGCTTGGTTTTACCTATGCACAAACTATGCGTAAGATCATCTTGCCACAAATGTTTAAACGTGTATTGCCTCCTCTTGCGAATGAGACGATTAACTTATTGAAAGATACATCTCTTGTATATGTATTAGCGATGAATGATATCTTGCGTATTACAAAATCTATCGTACAACGTGATTTTGATATTTCTGCATTCCTTGTGGCAGCATTATTCTACTTGATCTTTACCTTTATTTTAACGAATATCTTCAACTACTTAGAACGAAGATTTGCCGTATACGAAGATTAATCTAATTCTATGATAGTTTGTCGTATATAATGATATAGCTAGTTTTATAGGTGAGATACTTTTATTTGATGCTATAGATGCGATTTTGTAGATGAGATATCTTTACTTGAGATGCTGGTTATATACTTAATATGACGACGTAAGAGGTACTTATGACATTTGTAAATATGGAGCGTATTGAAAAACGCTTTAATAATCAATCAGTATTGCGCGATGTGTCGCTTAAAATGAATAGAGGAGAAATCGTTTCTATTATTGGACCTTCTGGTTCAGGTAAATCCACATTTTTACGCTGCTTGGGCCAGTTAGAAACAATTGATGGAGGCTCTATTACCGTTGATGGTACGGTTCTTGCTAGTACTGAAAATGGGGTTGTAAAATATGCTTCTCCTCAAACTCAGCATGAATTATTGCTTCGTATGGGGATGGTATTCCAATCTTTCAACTTGTTCCCGCATATGACGGTATTAGATAATATTATGATTGCTCCACGTATGGTAAAGGGTATGAAAGATGATGAAATTTCACCGATTGCAGAGCAACTACTCAATAAAGTAGGGTTATGGGAAAAACGTAATATGTATCCATCTCGTTTGTCTGGTGGTCAGCAACAGCGTGTAGCTATTGCTCGTGCTTTAGCGATGAATCCTGAAATTATGCTCTTTGATGAACCTACATCTGCTCTCGATCCAGAGCTTACTGGTGAGGTTCTTAAGACGATTAAACAATTGGCGGACGATCACATGACGATGATTATCGTAACCCATGAAATGAACTTTGCTCGTGAAGTATCGGATCGTGTTATCTTTATGGCTGATGGTGTTATCCAAGAAGAAGGAACACCAGAGCAAATTTTTAATCATCCGCAGAACGAAAGAACGAAAGCGTTTTTGGATAATATGTTATAGGAGGTTCTATGAAGTTACGTTTATTTGCGGCAACCTTAGCTGTCATGGCTTTGGGAACGACTTCTATTATGGCGGAAGGTTTACAGAAGACGCCTGATACACCTTTATCTATTGTGGAATCTCAGAAGGATTCCGCATCTATTTTGCCAGAACAATACAAATCCTATGCTACTAAGATGAACACGGTGGTAAAGGATTACAAAAATGGTTATATGTTCTCGATTCCTTGGCGTGTAGCTGATGGTGTTATGATAGATATGGATGTGCGTAGTGAAAGCGAACATATTCAAGGGTATTCCTTCAATTTAGCGGGCCCTACACAAGAGGATTCCTATACAGTATCTTTTACTAAGCGTAATAATACACCACAAGAAGGGGTATCTCAAAAAGAATGGAATACAACTTGGTATGGTGTACCTATTAAGGGCATGTCTAATGAGGAGTATTTGAATATTTGGCGTCAACATAGCAATAACTTTGAACATAATGATATTGTTGGTGGGTTCTTTACTAAGAAGGGTGCAGTTTCCGCACGCTGGGATAAGAGTACACCAAAATCTTATGCAGACATGACATCTACAGAGCCGGTTCAGTCTGTATTTGAAGCAGAATTTATCATGGAGAAAGATCCAACTCATCGGTACAATTTGTCTAGTACCTATGCTCCTGTTCGTGCAGAGTTTATGGAGCTAGGTTTGATGGAGCATACAATCCCATCCTTTGAATTGATCAATAAGCGCGGCTCTAATGCTATTAAAGGGGTAAAAAAAATATTAACCGGCACAAGCGATATCAGTGTTGCAGAAGGCATCAAATTTACCTATCCGAAAGGTTTTACCCGTCTTAATGAAAAGGGCAAGATTGCTTTCACTAAACATAATGTACGCCTCGATATTGAGTCTTTTACAATCCCAGTACAAGCTGTTAGCTCCGGCATGCCAACTATGATGGCTAAGCAGATGCTTGGTGATTATTATCTTAAACAATTGGTTGATGTGAACAAGGCCACGATTACTCGTTATGAAACGCATATCATTGACGGTAATGTGATGTTCTATTTGGCGGGCCATATGAAAAATCCAAATACGTCTGATACATCTGTAGCGGAACCAGTATCCTTTGGCGCAACGATTATTCTTGGCAATGAAGGTAATGTGGCAGTAGCTCGAATGATTGGTCCATCCGGTAGTAATCTTGCTACTCAGGAACTTATAGATATATTAGATGGCTTTAAATTGACTACTACACTCAATACAAACCAATCGTCTCAAGTTCTTTAATATACGCATAATATTCTTTTATTTGTATAATTCTGTATGATTTGTGCTATAATGTAATAAATCCTCAGAAAAAAGAGGAGTTTTCCTTGATGGTCTAGAATATATTAGTATAGGCTAAACGATATTTGATCATATCCCCTTTGAGGGATTAGGAATAGGAGGGGTTATTATGGTTACCTACAAAACTATTGTCGTACCTACTGATGGTTCTGAAAATGCTAAACGTGCGTTGGAACATGCTCTCGCTGTAGCGGATCGCAACCAAGCTGAATTGATTGTTGTTCACGTTGCAAATATTGTGTCTGCTATTTCCAATTTTGATCAAACACCAATTTCTGGTGGATACGTATCTGAGCAAATTGCTGAGGATATGGAAGAAACTGGTAAGGAAATTCTTAATGATGTAGTGAAAGAAATTCCTGCAGGCGTAAAAGTTAAAAGTGTTTTCGAAGTTGGCTCCCCTGGTCCTGCACTACTTGCAGTGGCAAAAAAATACAATGCTGATCTCATCGTAATGGGTAGCCGTGGTCTTGGCCCTTTGAAAGGCTTATTCATGGGTAGCGTAAGTAGCTATGTAACTAGCCACTCCACTTGCCCTGTATTAATCATTAAATAATTTATATCTTATATAGATATGATAAAAAAAGAGACTTTGGTTTCTCAAAGTCTCTTTTTTATGTTAAAAATGATATAATGTTTATATGTATGCCATACATATTGGCGTTATACGTTAAGACGTATCGATTAGTGACACAGAAGAGCTACAAAAAAGAATGGATAGGATTGAAAAAGGGGGATTATATGACCGACAAACAAGAATCATTGCTGAAGCTAGCAGAACTGTTTAAAATCTTGGGTGATCCTACACGCCTTAAAATAGTAGAGCTATTATTAGAAAGTGAAATGTGTGTTAATCACATTGCAGAAACCATGGAGATGGGACAATCTGCTATTTCTCATCAATTGCGTGTATTGCGCCAAGCACGCCTTGTTACATATCGTAAAGATGGGAAAACAGCATACTATTCTCTAAACGATGATCATGTTGAATGTTTAGTTCGCATGGGGATGGAACACGTAGCTCATCAATAATTATATTTTGGTATCATGAACACATTTCGTCCTATTTAGGAGGAAATGTGTTTTTATATTTAATCTGAGTTGTATCTGATTATGGAGAAGTATATAAAGTGAATCTGTTAATGAAAAATATAGGAATATTAGTGGTATTTTTAGCTACTGTATTCTTATCAACAAAATCTATATGGGCAAAATTAATTTATTTAGATTCACTGAGCCCCTTGAATGTTCTTGCGTGTAGGGCTGTTTTATCATTACCTTTTTTTCTTATACCAATGATTCGTTTTGATTGGAATAGCGTGAATAAAAGTAAGGTTTTTAAATACTCATTTTTTGGAGCTATTCTTTATTTATCTTCATCTATAGCTGACTTTATAGGATTATTATATATATCTGCCTCATTAGAACGTGCTGTTCTATTTACATTTCCAATTTACGTTTTTCTGTTATCTTCAGATTTATCACGCATTACATTTTCAAAAGTAGTTCTAATTGTATCTACTGTGCTAGGCTTAGCAATTATGTTTAATCCTACCGTTGATAACCACCTTATAGATACTTTAATAGGTATTTCACTAGTTTTACTTTCTGCCATCTTTTGGGCGTTGTTTATTATTTATAGTAAGAGGGCTGTTTCGAATATTAGTCCTACTATTTTTACTAGTACTTATATGTGTATAACTACAGTACTTTTACTTTTTAGCTTTATAATTGATAGCAAAAATTTTACTACTTTTTTAACGCTTCAAACTCATACTATGATTTATTTAGTATTTTTGGCCATTTTTTGTTCTATTATTCCTTCATACTTGATGTCTTTTGGTCTTAAAAGAATTAATGCATCTCTTGCAGCAGTTATTAGTGCAATGGGACCAATAGTTACTTTAGGTTTAGATGTAGTTATTCTTAATCATAATTTAGCCCTGAATGAAATTATCGGTGCTATAATTGTTACAGCTTGTGTAACTTGTTTAACAAGGCTAAATGCTAAGGCATAAAAAATCACTCATAGCCATATGACTATGAGTGATTTTTTATTTTAATATAATGGGAAAAGATAGTAAGCAATTGTAACAAATAATGGCATTGTTATAGCCGATAGAATAGTTGTGCCCATAACGATTTGGGTAGCGTATTCTGGGTTGTTTTTCATTTCAATAGCAATAAGAGACATATTGATAGCGGTAGGTACGCTATAGGTTATGATGATGGTTTGTGCCGCTATTGGATGCATAGGTCCGTAGAACATAATGAATAGTATGGTAATACCAGCTGCTATGAGTGGACTTACAATGAGCCGTAATGTAGTAGCAAGCATGACATCCATCTTAAAGAAGTTTAGCGGTGTTCTGTTAATCTGTACACCCAAGGCAATCATAGCGACGCCAACGAAGGCATTGGCAAATATATTGAGCGGTGCAAAGAAGAAGAGACCGTGTAAATCAAAAGGGAGTAGGTGGCAAAGTAGTGCCAGTGGAATGGCATATACCATGGGCATGTGAAATACGACTTTTAGTGCATCCTGAGGGGTTAATCGTCCTGCTCCCGCTTGGTAGAAACCGTAGGTATTACTGCTAATAGTTTGGATAATCATGATAGATACAACACTCACTAAACCTAGATTAGCATAGGGTGTAGCACCATCGATAACGTAGGGAATGTTAGTAAATACAAAGATAGCAAGAGCGACACCCATGTTCCCAACATTATTAAACATGACGCAGTTTTTCAGGGTTGCAATCTTAGCCACATCATAACCTTGCATCTTTCCTACTACATCTGAAAGAATTGAGTTTAGTATGAGTACACAAAGCGCACAGAACACAATTTCCAAGGTACCTGAGTTAAGTTTGGCTTCGTACATCGCTCGAAATATAAAGGTAGGCAACAGTATATAAAAGTTTAGTTTACTCAGCGTATATAAATCGAGTTTAAATTTTCTATCTAATACAAATCCTACCCCTATAAGTACTAGGATAGGTACCATAGAGTTCATAAAAATATGGCCTACTAATTCGAATAGATTCATCATCTCACCTAGAGTTTTTCTTTAATATATTAGTTAATATATAAGGCATAGTTTTAGTTTATCGTATAACTATATGTAGTAAATATACAGTTGTTTTATATAAGTTGTAAGTGAATAAGTTTTTTAAAATATTTTTATCCTTTGTAGTATTATCATACCATAGTATCTATTGTTTGGGGCTTAAAAATTTATCGATTATAATTACTTATCATAATCATCAGAAATATCTATGTAGAATGTGATTTTAGTATACGATTTCAACCATCGATTTATAGTATAATATGAATATATTGTATATTTCAGTTTGTTAGTACACGAAGTGTCTCTAGGTATTACCATGGCTTTTACAGTATGGCGTTTTAAGGGATGCACAGGAGGAATTATGAAACGAATTTTATTAGTGTTAATGAGCGTTTTCATGTTTGCCTTTTTAGTAGGATGTGGTAATGATGCAAGTAAACCAACTGAGTCGGCTAAACCAAGTACATCTGAAAAGATTACTGTACAAGCTGCAGCAAGCCTTAAAGGTGCTCTTACTGAATTGGCTGATGCTTACAAAAAAAGCCATAATTTAGCAGATGATCAAATTGCTATTAACTTTGCTGGTTCTGGTACATTGCGTCAACAAATTGAACAAGGTGCACCTGCTAGCTTATTTATCTCTGCTGACGAGAAAAATATGAAAATGTTACAAGAAAAAGATTTGGTAACTGATGTAAAACCATTCGTAACTAATGAACTCGTTCTCGTAGTTCCAAAGGGCCAACCTAAGGTTGAGCTAAATCAAATCGGTACAGTAAAGCGTATCGTTTTGGGCAATCCTGAAACAGTACCAGCTGGTAACTATGGTAAACAGGTATTAACAAAACTAGGCGTTTGGGAACAAGTTGAACCTAATGTAGTATACGCTAAAGACGTAAAAGCTGTAACAGCTTCCATTAGCCAAGGTGCTGGAGATGCTGGTTTCATCTATAAAACTGATGCTATCGCAGCGGGCGATGCAGTTGAAATCTCTGATGTAACACCGGCTGATTCCCATGATCCAGTTATCTATCCAATCGGTATTATCAAAAAATATGACAACGCATTGGCAAAAGACTTCTACCAATATGTAATGAGCCCAGAAGGCCAAAAAGTATTAGAGAAATACGGTTTCTCTACTTCTAAATAAGAGTAAAACGCTAGCTTTCAGGGCTAGCGTTTTCTTATGATACAATAGAGACATTATTGGTATTACTAATAACATTATTTCTAAGGGTATGCTATTTTTAACTGTATGTAATTTCTAGCTCGTTTGTAGTGATGACTGTTAAATAATCAGTATATGATATGATTTTAGGCATATAATTTGCTTAAAAATATTTTGGGACTAATGGATATAGCACATATTGTAGAGTTGTTGTGTATAGAAAGGGAGCGTGACATGAGTCCATTATGGCTATCACTATGGGTAGCAAGTATAGCTCTTATCATAGTTATTTTAAGTGGTTTAGCCGCATGTTATTGGATGAATCGCTGTAAATGGAGTGGCATGGCTATTATTGATGCACTTATTACCTTGCCGCTTGTATTGCCACCAGTCGTTGTTGGCTTTGCTCTTCTCATGGTGTTTACGCCAGGCTATGCCTTTGGTGCATGGCTTGAGGCGCATGGTATGAGCGTTGTGTTTGCCGCATCTGGGGCGGTTGTAGCATCTTCAGTTATTGCATTTCCATTATTTTATCAGACGGTGCGTTCTGCATTACAATCTGTCGATCATAATATGGAGGACGTAGCGCGCACATTGGGTGCTTCAGAGTTACGTATCTTTTTTACTATTTCTGTACCACTCGCTTGGAAAGGCATTTTGACGGGCAGTATTTTAGCATTTTGTCGAGCTATGGGCGAGTTCGGTGCCACAATCTTGATTGCCGGTAATATTCCACGGGTAACACGTACCATGCCACTTGCTATCTACTCTTATGTAGAGGCAGGGCAGTACATGGATGCCTTTGAATTAGTTATTTATATATGTGTTCTTACATTGGCGTTGTTGAGCGGGATTCACCTCATCACAAAGGGCTCTTTATTCCGCCATATTGATAATAATTAGGAGGTCTGATGATTACATTTTCCTTTACTGTAGCTAGGCCTTCTGTAACTGTGAAAGCCGATGGTGTACTTTCTTCTGGTATTACCGTGTTAACAGGCCAATCTGGCAGTGGTAAAAGTACATTTATTAAGTGTATTGCAGGGCTTGTAAAACCGACTATAGGTAGCATTCAACATGATGAAACTATATGGGTTGATCGCGACAAAAAAATCTGGGTACCTGCTCAAGAACGTCAAGTTGGCTATATGCCACAAGGTAATATCGTATTTCCACATTTATCGGTGGAACATAATATTACCTATAGTAAACGAGGCACGTCAGAGATGTGTGACAGCTTATTAAAACGCTTAGGCCTTGAGAAATATCGTAAAACGAAAGCAGGTAGCTTGTCTGGTGGTGAGCAACAACGCGTTGCATTGGGGCGTGCTCTTTACTCTAAACCAACCATCTTGCTTCTTGATGAACCATTATCTGCACTAGACTGGAATTTACGTAAGCATGTTCGAGAGGATCTTGTTTCCATTATTCGCGAATGGGATGTGCCATGTGTATGGGTTACCCATGATGAAAGCGAAGTAGAAGCAGTCGGGGATAGACATTGGACCTGTGAAGACGGGCTCATTGTGATTTCTAAATAACCATGGTTTATTTTTAGGAGTTATACTTTAGGGATATAGATATTAACGTTTATTGTAATATGCTCAAGTTTTATTTAATATAAAAGAACCTCCTTCATAAGTAATGAAGGAGGTTCTTTCTATTATAGTTTACTTTCTATAGTTGAATTAGCTGTTTTGCTTATACAGCCTACGATAACGGTTACGATGAATGCCATAACAAAGGATGGAAGCGTAGCACCTATTGTACTTTCACTATGTAACATATAGTGATATAAGCCAACGGATACCGCCCAGATTAGACCTCGTAGGAGATAGGCAGACAAGCTTTCAACTTGTTGACGATTGATAAAATAGTCTGCCAACAAGATGGCAATCATTGGAGCAAAGATGGATCCGATGAGGTATAAGAAGTCTGTAATATCGTCCATCGGATACAAGATAGCTGCAATAGTGCCAACGATGGTTACGATAACAGCTACGCCTTTACTAGATGCACTATTATAGATTGTGGTGCTAGAAACACCTGCAGAGTAAGCGTCCATAAAGGTTGTAGTGACAGTAGAGAAGATAATTACGAGGAGCCCTGCTAGGCCAAGGCCTGCATTCATCATAATGGTAATAATAGAGTCTCCACCACCAAAGATGGCCGCACTAAGACCTAAGGTATACATGACGATACTCGTTACCGTGTAGATTGTAGCACTTGTAAGTGATGCGGTGAAAGGATGTTTACTTTCACGCGTATAGTCACTGATGAGGGGCAGCCAAGATAATGGCATAGCAATCGATAATTCGAGGGCGGCTATAAAGCTCATTGAGCCATCTGAAACAAGGTTGCTTTCACTAGGCCATTGAGCGATCATATGCATCCCCATATAAAAGGTAAGACTTAGTAATAAAAGAGATACGATGGCTTGCACATAACCCGTATTATGGAGGCCGATGAAGAGCCACAAAATGACGAGGGCCCCGATGGCAATGGTCCAAATCATAGGTGATAGAGGTGCCAGTGTTTGTAAGGTTAACATGGCATCGTAAATCATGATGCTGGTCCAACCGATGAGCTGGACCATATTTAAAAAGGCAAAGCCCTTTGCTCCTAATGGTCCAAAGCTAAAAGCGGTAGTATTCATACTACCTTGCCGGAGCCGACCACCGATGAGACCAGCCCCAAAGAGTAGTATGCCACCGATAATATGACCTAAGATGATGGCATAGAGACCTTGTGTAAGTCCTAAGGGAGCCAGATAGGTACCGGTCATAATTTCTGCAATCGATAAAGCGGCACCGAACCATATCATGGCAAATTGTGGTTGCGTGATGTGTGTATTTTTCATACGTCCTCCTTGCCAGGAAGTCATAGAAAAAGCCGAGCTCATGGGAACTCGGCTTTTAATCCTCTATGTTCCCTACGTTGGCATTATCCAAATCAGGTTATGGGTTAAAGCATTAGCTTACTCTCAGCCCACTCGTGTGAGCACCCCGTTATGGCTTCATTATACGAGGTGGTGGGAGAACCGTCAATTCTTTTGTTGCATAGATTGTATAATGATGTTATAACTAGAGTATAAAAATATATGGCCACTAGGGGTGCTTTTGCTGAGATTGATCATTCAAAACCCTAGACCTGATCCAGATAATACTGGCGTAGGGAAGTGGAATGAAACATAATACCAAACTATTACGAGACCATTCCATTTGAGGTGGTCTCATTTTTTGTTGGAGGTAGTATGAAAAAATTGATTGTTGCTAGCATATGTGTAGCCTTGGGTGTTGTCTTATCGACTACGTCGATTCCCATTGGCCCGGCCCGAATTTTTCCGTTTCAACATATGATAAATGTGATCTTAGCCGTTATAGTTGGGGCGAGATTCTCCGTAGGCGCAGCCTTTAGTACCTCTTGCTTACGTAATGTACTAGCACTAGGCTCTCCACTAGCCTTTCCTGGTAGCATGATTGGGGCTTGGTTATCTGCGTATTTATATAAGAAATATAATGCCATATGGGCGGCAGCTTTAGGAGAAATCATAGGTACAGGTCTTTTCGGGGCTCTTATTAGTTATCCAATTGCTAACTTCCTACTAGGCAAACCATTGGCCTTGTTGACCTTGATTACATCCTTCTCCATGAGTTCTATCGGAGGCGCCTGTATTGGTTTCGTGGTATTACAAATCTTATCTCGACGTAATCTGTTACACAAGGAGGCATAATGAAATTACATACAGCATTAACAATTGCCGGTACCGACCCTAGTGGTGGCGCTGGAATTATGGCCGATTTAAAATCTTTCCAAAGTCGTAACGTATATGGTATGGCAGTGGTTACCTCTGTAGTAGCTCAAAATACAACGGGGGTGCACCACGTAGAACACCTGTCGCTAGAAAGCATAGAAAAACAGTTACACGATGTGTATTCAGATATTCTTCCTCAAGCTGTTAAGACGGGTATGATTGCTTTACCGGAGATGATGGACCTCATTTATCCTTATGTAAGCAAGAATATTCCTTATGTAATGGATCCCGTTATGATTGCTACTAGCGGTGATCGACTTGTATCGGATGAGGCCGTCGATTTTTTAAAATCTAAACTCATTCCGGTCGCCACAGTCATTACACCTAATCGTAGCGAGGCAGAGGTGTTAGCGGACATGTCTATCTCTTGTGAAAGTGATATCACAACAGCAGCTAAGCGTATTTTACATGAATTAGGACCTCGAGTGGTTATTATAAAAGGCGGCCATATTGGAGATGATGCTACGGATTATGCTTTCACCAAAGATGGAGATGTGCGTACGTGGACGAGTCCTAAATATGATACTGTTCATACTCACGGTACGGGCTGTACCTTCTCAGCAGTTATTACGGCAGAGCTCGCTAAAGGACGTGATGTAATGGATGCTATTGGTATTGCAAAGGACTATATCGCTCTAGCTATTAAACATAACCCTGCACTTGGTCATGGCTGTGGACCTGTTAATCATATGGCTTATGGTTTATTGGTAAATGGCCCTCAAACGATGGATGAACTTTTGAAAAATGACTAGAGGAGATAGTTATATGATCTACAACAATCCAAATATAAATGGTTCAAATTGGTCCGAACTGAATATATTAGAGACTCTACGCAAAAGAAACCCTCTTGTTATTTGTATTACCAATGATGTGGTGCGGACCTTTACAGCTAACGGTTTGCTAGCCATCGGTGTATCACCCGTGATGAGTGAGTGCAGCGAAGACTTAAAAGATCTTATCGTTCATGCTGCGGCACTACTCATTAACATTGGGACCGTTACACCAGATAAGGTTACTTATTACAAAGAGGCTATTACGTTAGCGAAGGCTCATGAGGTACCCATTATACTAGACCCTGTGGGTTGTCACGCTGGAGCTTATCGATTATCTGTTGTTTTAGACTTGATTAAAACCGGTGCTATTTCGTTGCTACGAGGGAACCAAAGTGAAATTAAAGCCATCTATGATGCTCTTAATACAAATCATAAGATTGACAGTTCTCTCTCTGGTAAGGGCGTAGATGGGGCACAAGTTGAGGATAGCGCAATTATAACGTATCGTCTTGCACGCCAAATTAATTGTCCTGTTGTCGCAACGGGCGAAGAGGACTACGTTTCTGATGGAACTCGTGTATTTGCAGTTCCTCATGGTCATCCAATCATGACAGCGGTAACAGGGACCGGCTGTCTATTAGGGGCTGTCTTAGCTGCATTCTTTAGTTCCTATTATCCATTCATGCATAACATGTCTATCGGTGAGTTTCTTGCGTATGCACTGGCTTACTATGGACTTGCTGGTGAAAGTGCGGTTAAGGTGAGCGGTGTAAAACCTGGCAGCTTTAGTGTGGCATTTATGGATGCCTTATATGAATTCGATGATGCGATGCTTTTATCTGGAAATAGAATACGGCCCGTAGTTGTACCCGATCAATTAAAGGTATATTTTATTAGTGGCACACAGGATGTAGGATTTAATGAAAGACATTTATTGGACACTGTTGAAGCTGCTTGTCGGGGTGGCGTTACATGCTTTCAGTTTAGAGAGAAGGGCATAGGAACATTAGAAGGACAACAGAAACTAGAATTAGCTCAGCAGTTAAAAGAAATTTGTGCTATGTATAATGTGCTTTATATTATTAATGACGATGTAGACTTAGCAGTGGCTGTTAATGCTGATGGTGTTCACGTAGGACAAGAGGATATGCGTTTAGAAGACGTTCGTAATCTTGTAGGAAATAAGGTTGTTGGTATATCCATTCATTCTGTGGAGGAACTTCATAAGACTGATGTAGTGTATGCAGATTGTGTCGGTGTAGGTCCTATGTATGCTACAAGTAGCAAACCTGATGCACAAGAGCCATGCGGACCAGATTGTATTACTGAGTTACGAGCAGAAGGCTTAACATTACCTTGTGTTGGTATAGGTGGGATTACGTTAGCTAACGCAACGCCTGTTTTGCAAGCTGGTGCCAGTGGAGTAGCCGTAATATCTGCTATTGCTCATGCAGATAATCCATATGAAGCAGCAGAAGAATTTAAAAATTTAGTAGATAAAATAAAAATCTAGCAAAAGAATGCAAAAAAAGACGATGACAAATGTCATCGTCTTTTTGTTAAGGAAGTTGTCAGTACTTACTGTAAGTTTAGATTGTACTTACAGGTATAGTTTTATTAAAATCTGTACTTACAGGTTATTAATCTAGTTAGTGTCGTACTTATAGATTAGATGGATTCAACGAAACGGTGGAAGAAAGCTTGTGGGTGTGCACATACAGGGCAAACTTTTGGAGCTTCTTCACCAACGTGTACGTAACCGCAGTTAGCACAGATCCAAGCTACTGGTTCGTCATTGTGGAATACTTTGTTACCGGATACTTGAGCTGCTAATGCAAGGTAACGAGCTTCATGACGAGCTTCGATTTTACCAACTTCGCGCATTTGGAAAGCGATTTTAGCAAAGCCTTCTTTTTCAGCTTCGTCAGCGAATTCTTTGTACATTGTAGTATGTTCGTAGTTTTCACCAGCTGCTGCATCGCGAAGGTTAGCTTCGATATCAGCGGAAATATCGCCACCATGAAGAGCTTTGAACCACAATTTAGCATGTGCAGATTCGTTGTGAGCTGTTTCTTCGAAATAGTCAGCGATTTCGTTCATGCCAGCTTTACGAGCTGCACTAGCGTAGAATGTATATTTTTGGAATGCTTGGGATTCGCCAGCAAATGCTGCTTGAAGATTTTTTTCAGTGTTAGAACCTTTTAATTCTGCCATTTTAATACTCCTTTGTACTTACGATAATTTTCAAAATTGTTACTTAACGTATATATTCATAACCACTTGGTTGTGAATGCAATGGAATAGAATACTTATTCTATCAATTTCGAGGGCGACTTCGCCTTAGTAAGAAAACTTATTCTTAGATTAAATAGACACTTGCTTAACTCTTAAAATAGTACTTACTTATTTGTGTGTTTCGGCACTTGCCGTCTTAACAGTTTTATATACAATGTGTTATCCGTATACTTAACGAATAATCATTGTTGACTATATTGTAACATACTAAATGAGAAATGCAAGTCTTT